>Ga0105048_10001668_pt1 | contig 35943 bp, 29 predicted proteins | sample MAT05_FD_78382 | JGI IMG/M metagenome (GOLD analysis project Ga0105048, IMG submission 78382) | Freshwater microbial communities from Lake Fryxell liftoff mats and glacier meltwater in Antarctica - MAT-05 | ecosystem: Environmental > Aquatic > Freshwater > Ice > Liftoff microbial mat | place... | reverse complement strand
TTTTGGCTTTTTCAAAAAACTTTAGGGCACCTCTAATAACAGGTTTTTGCCCAGTTAATAATACAGTAAAACTATACAATGGTTTTCTAAAAACCTAATTTTACCCCCCTCCCTCTATTTTTTATTTAATTAAATATCAGATACTTACAAAAATACGCCTTTCACGTCTGGACATACCTATCCCATGGCAACTACTATTTTCAGTTGTGCACAACGACAAATATTATACGTTAAGTTCATCATCCCTATTTTTGCTTTTGCTCTGGTAAGGCCTATCGTTCTTACAAATAAACCCTTCATACTGTTTTCAACAAAGCCAAATATATGTTCTACCCTCACCCTTGTTCTGGACTTCTCTTTATTGTTAGCTATTTGTTTTTCGGTTAAGGGTTTATTGCGGTATCCTTTTTCTATTACTTTGTTTATCACATTCTTCTTTTTGGATGCTTTCTCCTGTTCTTCTCCAATATAAGCACTAACAGCATAAATAGGTTGTCGCTCTTCTTATAACCGTAAAAAGTATTGTTGTTTTTCTTAGCCCATCTGGCATCAATATCTTTCTGAGCCAATTTATGTGGCTTCAATTTCTAATCCCCTGGTGCTGTCCCGGTTTCTTTTATATGCTTGTTTTACTCATATTATGGTTATTTTAATAGGTATTCGTGAGCGCTTCGCAGTTCTTCACGGGTATTGCGTTGGCGTGGAGTCTCTACAAAGCTGGCGTCTACCATCTTGCCTTCATCACATTGAAAAGGTGATGAAGAAATTTCAACCAATAAAAATTTTGGTTTGAATAATCCGAGTTTTACTGTATTTTCGTGCATTCATAAATACTTATGCTTACAATTTATACCAGAGAAATAAGGGGGTTTTTCAGTTCACTGACAGGCTATATTGTAATGATAGTTTTCCTGTTGCTCACAAGCCTCTTTATGTGGGTTTTCAGCGGACAAATGAATGTTTTGGAAAATGGCTATGCTAGTCTGGACACCCTTTTTTCACTTGCTCCCTGGGTTTTTTTATTTCTTGTTCCCGCAATAAGTATGCGAATGTTTGCAGAGGAAAAACGTTCAGGAACTCTTGAATTACTGTTTACCAGACCTGTGCGGGAAATTGAAATTGTTTTTGCCAAATTTGCTGCTGCCTGGACATTGGTTATTCTTTCGATTTTGCCGACGCTAATTTTTTATATATCCATCTATCAGCTGGGCAGTCCAAAAGGAAACCTTGATATCGGCGGCACATGGGGTTCTTATATCGGCCTTGTTTTCTTAGGGGGAATTTATGCAGCTATCGGAGTCTTCTCGTCTTCACTATCTGAAAATCAGATCGTTGCATTTATACTTGCTGTGCTGTTTTCTTTCCTTTTTTACCTGGGATTCAGTTTTATCTCATCCCTTGCAAGTTCAGGCGAATGGGTAAATATTATTGAGAAATTAGGAATCGATTACCATTATCAGTCGGTATCGCGCGGAGTACTTGATAGTCGCGATATCATTTATTTTGTGACGATTATAATACTTTTTCTTTTTTTTACAAAAACGATCCTTCAAAGCAGGCGGTGGTAAACAACTATTATGAACCGGAAAGAACTGAGACGTAAACACATATTCCAGCTACTGACAATAGTAGTGATGGTTGTTCTGGTAAATATCCTTGCCGGAATCCGTTTTTTCCGTATCGATATGAGTTCTGAGAACCGGTATACTCTTAATCCCGGCTCCCTCGAAATATTAAAAAATCTCGATAATGCAGTTTATATCCGCGTTTTCCTCGACGGTGATCTGCCTTCTGATCTTGTAAGATTTCACCAGTCGATTAGCGAAATGTTGCTCGATTTCCGCGCGTATGCAGGAAAGAACCTGAGCTTTGAATTTGTTAATCTGTACGATGAACCTGATGCTAAAGTCCGTAATCAGGTTATGCAAAATCTTGCTGAACGTGGCTTGCGTGTGACCGATGTTCGAATAAAAGATGCTGAAGGCGGCTATTCTACAAAAATCATCTTTCCGGGAGCAATTATCAGCTATAACGGCGTGGATTTCCCTGTAAACCTTTTGAAAAATAATCCCGGTTTATCCTATCAGGTAAACCTTAATAATTCGGTGCAATCGCTTGAATATGAGTTTATTCGGGCAATTAAAAGTCTGACTAGCAAGAAAATTGATAAAATAGCATTTATTGAAGGACACAACGAACTTGATTTTTATCAGGTAAATGATATCAGTTCGGAATTAAGTTTGTTTTTTCAGGTCGACAGAGGATCAATAAACGGAAACCTTACAAACCTTCTGGATTACAAGGCTTTGATAATTGCCCAACCTTTGAAAAAGTTTAACGACCGAGATAAATTTGCGATCGATCAATATCTGATGAGGGGCGGGAAAGTGCTATTCTTTCTTGATCCGGTACAAACACATGCCGACAGTCTAATTTCAGGCAGGACCTTCACCGAATACAACGATGTGAACTTATATGATCTTCTATTTAAATATGGAATAAAAGTGGATTATAACCTGATTAAGGATATCCAATGCAACTATGTGAAAGTGGAAAGCTCTGTGAATGGCCAGGATCCAACATCTTCATTCATGCCATGGTGGTACTATCCGCTATTAACCGCATCCCCTGATAATATATTAACAAAAGGGCTGAATTATGTAAAAGGTGAATTTGTAAGTGCCATTGATACTACCCCGGCTGTAAAACCAGGTCTGAAACGTACAGTTTTACTGGCAAGCTCGGATACCAGCGCCAAAATTGAGAATCCTTCAACAATTACCATGGATGAAATAACCAGGAAACCCAATCGCAGTGCTTTCAATAAATCCCGCTTGCCGGTTGCGATTCTTGCTGAAGGAAGTTTCGATTCCTTCTTTGCGAACTATGGAATCCCGGAAGGTGTAACACCTGCAAATGTTGAGATTATTAAAAAGTCTGCTCCAGCTATGATATTTGTCGCTGGCGATGGTGATTTGATTCGCAACGATGTTCAGGCAACCGCTAAAGGGAATATTCCTATGATTCTTGGGTACGATAAAGATACCCGGCAGACTTTCGGAAATAAGGAGTTTATTCTGAATGTTATTAATTACATGACTGATGATCAGGGGCTTATTGCCCTTCGCTCGAGGGAGTTTAAACTTCGCCTACTGGATAAAACAAGAATCAGAACAGCCGAAATGCAATTGAAATGGAAAATGTTGAATACTGTTTTGCCGGTTGCTATCATCTGTGTTTTTGGATTGCTTTTCACATACTTCCGCAAACGAAAATATTCTAAAGCCTGATATATAATAGTTATGTGGGAGCATAAAAAAGAAACTCCACTTGACATTTATACCAATAATTGGTATGTTTGAAGAAAAAACAATGAGTTATGGATCGAAACACTTCAATTTCAATAGGAAACTATTTTGACAGTTTTATTAAAAGCAGAATTTCTACAGGTCGATACAAAAACGCCAGTGAAGTCGTTCGAGCCGGATTAAGGCTTTTAGAAGAAGAAGAAAACAACATAATGGCGTTAAGAAATGCAATTCAAGAAGGCATTGATAGCGGAATTACGCATGATTTTAACCCTGAGACATTGTTAAAAAATCTAAAAGCAAATAAGAGTCTGAATGGCTAATTATAAATTTACAAACAAGGCTGTTTATGACTTAATTAGTATCTGGAATTACACTTTGAATAAATGGTCTGAAAATCAGGCAGACAGATACTATATAATGCTTTTAGAAAATTGCAAGGTAATCGCAATTAATCCTGAAATAGGAAAAAATTATTCAAATATTGCGGAAAACTTATTTGGATTTAAAGCAGGTCAACATCTGATTTTTTATCGTAGAATTAAGGATAATGAAGTTGAGATCATAAGAATTCTGCACGAACAAATGGATATTAAAAATAGAATAAAAGATAAATAATCAAATATAATTGCACCTACTCGCAAGCAGGGAATTGCTGTTCGTAAGACAAAATAAAACAATGCTAAAACACAACGATTCGCAGGTATCTTTATTTATTTGCACTTCCTGCAGGTAACTGTGGAGTGATGGAATCTATTGTATAAAATATTGTAAATCATATAATTACTGAGTATTTAACGCGAATAAGTTAAGCATGAAAAGAATAATTTCTGTTAATCTGGGCTTGTTTGGATGTTTAATTTTGCTGGGATTTCTTAGCGGTTGTCAGACTGGCAGCTACTTCTCAAAGGATAATGATTTCAGAATTTCTGATACGGCCAAAGTTAGTCGCATTGAAATATTTTCCGAAGATACCGTCGTCCTCACCCGAATAGGTTCAAGCTGGCTTGTAAATCATGAAATCCCTGCCAACGGCATTGCCATTACAAATTTTCTATTCAGCTTTTTAAGAATGGAAGCAAAAGGGATGAGTGATATTGCAGGAATTGAAAATCAAAAGGCTATCAGAATTAAGATTTTCGAGGGGAGGAGAATGCAAATAGTTAAGTGTTATCAGATAAACGACGCTTCTTTTATGATAAAGGAGGGATCAAAAAAATTGTATTCAGTTGAGGTAAACGGATATCCTCGTATAAAGCCCGCAGAAGTTATTAATCCAAACCCTGACCATTGGAAAGAAAAAATGCTTCTTAATCTTAAGGCAAGTGACATCAGACAAATCAGCCTGACATACCCATCAAATCCCGAAAATAATTTTCAAATAAAGCAAACTGAGACCAAACCTATTCTTTTAGACGGAAATGGGATTGAAATTCCGGATACTCGTGTTGACAGGGAAAAGATGGATTATTATTTAAGTTATTTCACCAATGTCTTTTACGATTCTTCTTCTGATTCGGAAATTCAGGAAAGCATTGATGCTAAATGGATTCTGAAGGTGGAAGATATTTCCGGAAAGAACTATGAATTAAAGATTTATCCTTTGCTGAAGGACGGTAAACAGGATATGTTTCTTGGTTTGGTAAAATATAATAATGAAAGGGAATTAAAGCTTACCAGGTTTATGGTTTTGGATCTTTTACTGCAAGATAGAGGGCATTTTCTATTGGAGCAAAAAGCGGGGAAGTCATTAATATAACATTGGACAATAATGGTCAACAAACTTTAAGGCAAACAATAGAAAGAATACCAAACTTTAACTCAGAAATTCTAAAAGAGTTTATGGGCAAATTGGGTTTAACTTTTACGAACGAAAAAGAACTAACTGAAAACACCTTTGCTCCAATTGATATTTTGGATTACATCTATGCCGTTTTACATTCAAGAAATTATAGAGAAAATAACAAAGAGTTTTTAAAAACTGATTTTCCGAGAGTGCCATATCCAAAAAACAAAGACACCTTTTGGCAATTGGTAAAACTGGGCGGGGAAATACGGCAAATACATTTGTTGGAAAGTCCTAAAGTTGAGCAATTTATTACGCAGTACCCGATTGATGGAGATAATATTGTAAGAAAACCGCACTTCGACTCCGCTCAGTGTTCGGTTTTCATAAACGACACACAATATTTTGCCAACGTTCCCGAACTGGCTTGGAATTTTTATATTGGCGGTTACCAAACAGCCCAAAAATGGCTTAAAGACCGTAAAGACCGCAAATTGGAATTTGAGGATATTTTGCATTACCAGAATATTATTGTTGCGCTTTCGGAAACCGGCAGATTGATGAAGGAGATTGAAAAGATTGAGATTTTATGAAATCGTGCGATAAAGATATTTTGGCAAATAGATAGGACTATTTTTATTTCAAGAAAGATTAAAACAACTTAAAATCATTTCTTTTTCCCATCAATAATTGCTATGTTTAAAAATTAATGTTGGATTGAAAACTACTCGACTACTAACTTGATTTTTTTATGGGAAGATTTACGGGTGTTATTGGAATACTGATCATTCTAGGACTTGCTTTTCTATGGTCCAATAATCGCAAAAGAATTAATTATCGTCTGGTTATCACCGGATTAGCTTTGCAGGTATTTCTGGCTATTTTCATATTGAAAGTTCCCATTGGTCAGGAAATTTTCTTTTGGCTTGGAAAAGCAATTAACAAACTACTTGATTTTTCCAAAGAAGGTGGGCTTTTTGTTTTTGGAGATCTTACCCGCGTTACCCAGATTTTACCTGAAGGTGTAGTTAAAAGCGGAGTGTTTCTTTTCATTTTACTTCCCACAATTATCTTTGTCTGTGTGCTTGTTGCAATGGCTTATCATGTGGGCCTTATGCAACGCATCATTGCATTTATTGCACGTTTTGTACATTGGGCTATGAGAGTAAGCGGGAGTGAAGCCTTATCGAATGTGGCCAGTGCCTTTGTTGGTCAGGTTGAGGCGCAGATTATGATTAGGCCATACCTGTCAGGTATGACCCGCTCCGAATTACTCGCATCAATGACTGGTAGCATGGCATGTATTGCCGGTGGTGTAATGGCTGTATATATTTCCATGGGAGTTCCTGCAAGTTATCTGCTGGCAGCTAGTTTGATGGCAGCCCCCGGAGCGCTGGTAATTTCGAAAATTGTTTTTCCTGAAACCGAAGAATCAGAAACACAAGGCACCATAAAACTTGAAGTTAAAAAGGAACATTCAAATATAATGGATGCTATTTCTCATGGTGCCAGTGATGGTATGAAGATTTCCCTAAACGTAATAGCCATGCTAATCGGAGTTATTGCTCTTATTGCGCTGGTTGACGCACTGCTTGGATACTTTGGACATTTCCTCGGCTGGACCGGACTTACTCTCGATTTTGTGGGATTGAACGTTGAAAATCTCCGATTAAAAGATGTTGTCGGCGCTTTTTTCAGTCTTTTTGCAATTGTAATGGGAGTTCCGGTTTCAGAATCACTTCAGGTGGGTTCGCTAATGGGAACAAAAATGGTTATTAACGAATTTGTTGCCTATTCTGACTTGTCGCCTATGATTGCTCAGGGAATGTTGAGTGCAAAATCGGTAGTAATTGCCAGTTTTGCCTTGTGCGGATTTGCAAATTTCAGCTCTATTGCCATTCAGCTTGGAGGTATTGGTGTGTTGGTGCCGGAAAGGAAGGCCGATCTTGCCAGACTTGGATTTAAGGCGATGATCTGCGGTACAATGGCATCCTATATTTCTGCCACATTAGCCGGAATTTTGATGTAATGATTGCGGAAATTTTTAAAGCAATTTATTACTTTGTTTGAAAATATTAACCCTATTATTTAAATACTTTACTAACTGTTCAAACCTTTTTGTTTATGAATTTACATTGGATCGACCTAAGCATCATAGTGATATATATGATTGCTACAATTTTTATCGGCTACTGGGTTTCGCACAGAGCCTCCAAGAATATCAATTCCTATTTTTTAGGTGGAAACGATCTTCCCTGGTATATGCTTGGAATTTCAAATGCTTCGGGAATGTTCGACATTGCCGGAACGATGCTTCTCGTTTATTGGCTTTCGGTTTATGGATTAAAAAGTATCTGGATTCCATGGCTTTGGCCGGTGTTTAACCAGATTTTCCTGATGGTGTATTTGTCGCCATGGTTAAGACGATCCAACGTAATGACCGGAGCTGAATGGATTAAAACCCGCTTTGGTAAAGGCCCGGGGGCAAACCTGTCGCATATAATTGTTGTGATTTTTGCTTTGGTTAGTGTTATTGGCTTCCTTTCTTATGGGTTTAAAGGGATTGGTAAATTCGCTACTTCATTTTTGCCACTTCTGGTTTCAAATCCCGATACACTCTTGAAATATCCCCAAATAAATGAAAACCTGTATGCATTGATTTTAATGGGGATTACAACTTTTTATGTGGTGAAAGGTGGTATGTTCAGCGTTGTTATCACCGAAGTTATTCAATATGGAATACTTACTATTGCCTCAGTTGCAGTAGGTATTATCGCTATCAAACTCGTTGCACCTGACGTTTTACATTCGGTTTTACCGGAAGGTTGGAAAAGTATCTGGTTTGGAAAACATCTAGACCTTGACTGGGCTTCGCTTTCCGGGGGAGCATCTCCAAAATTGGCAGCCTTTAACGACTGGATAAAGAAAGACGGTTATGAAATGTTCGGCTTATTCTTCGTGATGATGCTTTTCAAAGGAGTTTTCCTGGCAGCAGCCGGACCCGCTCCCAACTACGATATGCAACGTATTCTCTCAACAAAGAACCCAAAGGAAGCAGCTAAAATGAGTTCCATGGTAAGTGTTGTTCTGATGCCTACCCGGTATTTTATGATTGCCGGTTTAACCATTATCGCACTGGCAAACTTCGATATGCTCTATACTGGATCGCTTTTGCAGCCCGACTTTGAAAGCATACTACCTCGCGTTTTAGCAACCTATGTGCCTGTTGGATTACTCGGTTTTCTAATGGCCGGACTACTGGCTGCTTTCATGAGCAACTTTGCAGCTACTGTTAATGCGGCTCCCGCTTATATCGTAAATGATATTTACAAACGCTATATTAACCCAAATGCAAGCGATCAGAAGTATGTGAAAATGAGCTACATTGTTTCAATACTCGTTGTAATTGTTGGTATTACAGCCGGATTTATGGTGAACTCAATTAACGATGTTGTACTATGGATCACAGCTGCGCTTTGGGGTGGCTATACTGCTCCCAACGTGCTAAAATGGTACTGGTGGAGATTCAATGGTTATGGATATTTCTGGGGAATGGTTGCCGGAATTGGTGCAGCTGTAGTTCTTCCAATACTTAACCTTTCAATCCTCGATCAGTGGCCCTTGATCAATAACTTTAGCATGAACGCCTTCCCTCTTATCTTTATAATTTCAATTATTGGGTGCGTAGTTGGTACTTTACTTACAAAACCTGAAGATGACGAAGTACTTATTAAATTCTATAAAAGCGTTCGCCCATGGGGATTCTGGAAACCAGTTTATGAAAAAGTAATAAAAACAGATCCTGATTTCAAACGCAACCGCAATTTTGGTCGCGATATGTTTAACGTTGGAATAGGAGTTATTTGGCAAACAGCATTAGTAGCATTCCCAATATTTATTGTACTCAGGGAGTGGAATTATTTCGGAATTGCTCTCGGAATTGCTCTTGTAACTACTTTAATTCTGAAATTTACCTGGTGGAATAAACTCGAAGATTAAAACAAACAGAAAAAACTTGAAGCTATCGAAGGAAGGTAAGACTAAACTTGTTTTAAGTTAAGTCGTACTTTTCCTTTATTAAGAAAAATTGTAAAAGTCTAATAACCGCATAACTATTTTTATATGAAATACGGACATTTTGATGATGAAAACAGAGAGTATGTCATCACCAACCCAAAAACTCCATGGCCATGGATTAATTATCTTGGTAATGAGGATTTTTTCTCCCTTATTTCAAACACAGCCGGTGGGTACTCCTTTTATAAAGATGCTAAATTCCGCCGACTGAACCGATACAGGTACAACAATGTGCCTATGGACAGCGGAGGAAAATATTTCTATATCAATGATGGAGGAACTGTGTGGTCACCGGGATGGAAACCCTGCAAAACTGAGCTTGACAGCTACGAATGCAGGCATGGGATGAACTATACAATTATAAAAGGCGGGAAAAATGGCGTTGTTGCAGAAGCCTTGTATTTCGTCCCTCTTAAAACATGGGCTGAAGTTCAAAAGTTAAGCCTGACCAATAACTCCAAGGAAGTAAAAAAGCTAAAAGTTTTTTCATTTGTTGAATGGTGTCTTTGGAATGCTGCTTCAGATATGGAAAATTTCCAACGAAACTTTTCTACCGGTGAAGTGGAGATTCAGGAATCAGTTATTTACCATAAAACTGAGTATAAAGAGCGAAGAGATCATTACGCCTATTATTCGGTCAATTGCCCGGTGCAAGGCTTTGATAGTGATCGCGAATCATTCGTAGGACTTTACAACGGCTTTGAAAATCCCCAGGTAGTTCTCGAAGGAAAGCCACGAAATACAGTAGCTCACGGCTGGTCGCCAATTGCTTCACATTACCTCGAAGTGGAACTCAAGCCGGGCGAAACAAAAGAATTTGTTTTTGTTTTAGGATATGTGGAGAACTCTCCCGAAGAGAAATGGGAATCAAAAAATATTATCAATAAGAAAAAGGCGAAAGAAACGATTGCCCGTTTCGACACCATTGCAAAAGTTGATGCGGCGCTGGAAGACTTAAGAAAATACTGGGACAATCTTTTAAGTGTATACACTCTTGATTCAGGGGATGAAAAACTCGACCGCATGGTAAATATCTGGAATCAATATCAGTGTATGGTTACCTTCTGCTTTTCGCGTTCTGCTTCGTTCTTCGAGTCGGGGATTGGTCGTGGAATGGGTTTCCGGGATTCTAATCAGGATTTGGTAGGGTTCGTTCATCAGATACCAGAAAGAGCACGTGAAAGAATCATTGATATTGCTTCAACCCAGTTTCAGGATGGCGGATGTTATCATCAATACCAGCCACTTACAAAACGTGGAAACAATGATATCGGGGGAGGATTTAACGACGACCCTTTATGGCTGATACTCGGAACTATAAGCTACATCAAAGAAAGCGGAGATTTTGGAATTTTGGATGAAAAGGTTCCTTTCGATAACGATTGGTCTGTAGCACGTTCATTATTCGACCATCTTACGGTTTCATTTGACCATGTAGTCAATAATCTGGGTCCTCATGGACTGCCACTTATTGGAAAAGCCGACTGGAATGATTGTCTGAATTTGAACTGTTTCTCAAATGATCCGAATGAATCGTTTCAGACCACCGAAAATAAATCTGAAGGCACAAAAGCTGAATCAGTTATGATTGCCGGAATGTTTGTGATCTACGGTCAGGATTATGTTGAACTGTGCAAAAAAATCGGCAAAAATGATGAGGCAGCCCGCGCACAGAAACTTGTAGATGAAATGAGCCTTGCAGTTAAGAAATATGGATGGGACGGCGAATGGTTTATTCGTGCTTATGATTATTACGGTAATAAAATTGGAAGTAAAGAAAACGAAGAAGGTAAAATATTTATTGAATCTCAGGGCTGGTGTACAATGGCTGCAATAGGTCAAGAGGAAGGATTATGCAAAAAATCCCTTGATGCAGTTAAAGAGCGCCTAGATAGCAAATACGGTATTGTTTTGAATAACCCAGCATTCACTAAGTATTATATTGAATACGGTGAAATTTCCTCATACCCTGCAGGTTATAAGGAAAATGCGGGGATTTTCTGTCATAACAACCCATGGATCATGATTGGAGAAACTGTTATTGGCAGGGGAGATCAGGCATGGGAATATTACCAGAAGATTTGCCCTTCATATCTGGAAGATATCAGCGATTTACATAAAACTGAGCCTTACGTTTATTCACAGATGGTAGCAGGAAAAGATGCTTTTAAACCTGGTGAAGCAAAAAACTCCTGGCTTACAGGAACCGCTGCATGGAACTATTACGCTATTACTCAGTTTATTCTGGGAATAAAACCAGCCTACGATGGACTTGATGTTAATCCCTGCATCCCCAAAAGCTGGAAAAACTTTAAAGTTACCCGGAAATTCAGGGGTACTGTTTACCATATCAGCATTTTGAATCCTGATGGTGTATCCAAGGGATTAAAGAAACTTAGTGTAGATGGGAAAAATATCAGCGGAAATCGCATTCCTGTTCTACCGGCAGTAAAAGAGTATTTTGTAGAAGTTTTAATGGGATAGTAAAGAATTGATTATAATAAGTGCTTTTTTAACAGGAATTTAGGAAACCTAATCCCTTTATTCATGTATAACGAGGTGTTTAAGGTGTAGGTGTTTGTTGATAAGTTTTACTCGATTTTACATGAACAGAATTAAGTTTTCTATTGCTATATTATTCATATTTGCATTTTTACAAGTAGAAGGGCAAATATTTATAAATGAAGTTTCGAACAGGAATTCCGGTCAGGTTGCTGATGAGGATGGTGAATTTGACGATTGGATTGAGTTAATAAACTATTCCGGTTCATCTGCCAACATCGAAAACTACTATCTTAGCGATGATCCCACCAATCCCGAGAAATGGAAATTCCCTTCCTATTTTATGCAACCTGCAGAGCATTTGCTTGTATTTGCATCAGGAAAGAACAGACTTATTTTCGGAGGATTTCATTGGGAAAGTCCGGTTTTACCAGAAGATAACTTCAGTTATTTACCTGCCTCAGCAGGCATTTCTTCAAACTGGATTAAGCCAGGATTTGATCTTTCAGGCTGGAATACTGGAAGGGCAGGCTTTGGATATGGTGATAATGACGATTCTACAGTCATTGCTTTGGGAACAATGGCAGTTTATATCAGGAGGTCATTTCAGCTTCCTGCCGGATTCAGTTTTGCTGAAATTGCTCTTCATGTTGATTTCGATGATGGTTTTGTGGCGTATCTGAATGGAACAGAAATTGCCCGCAGAAATATAATTGGCTCACCTACGTATAATTCAGGCGCTTCCGAATATAGAGAAGCATTGATGTACTCTGCTAATGGTAAGCCTGAATTAATTCCTCTTGATACAAATCTGATTAAATCAATCCTTGTTCAGGGTGAGAATGTTTTTGCAATTGAGGTACATAATGTTGCCGCAACGTCATCTGATGTTAGTTTGATTCCATTTTTATCCTTTTTAATTGGGGATTCGTACTCACTTTTTGATCAAACTCCTAATTGGCTTATTGGTTCTGCATCACATAATCTGCATACAAATTTTAAAATTGATACTAAGGGCGAAAGGATCTCTCTTTTCAATAAGAGCAATAATTTCATGGACACAATTAGGGTAAATAATCTTTCTTATGGATGGTCGCTCGGGCGTTTTCCCAATGGCGTTGGTTCCTGGAGCATATTTATTGAACCCACTCCATCTGCCGTTAATTCGACAAAAGCCTATTCAATTAACAGGGAAACCGATCCTGTTTTTTCTATTCCTGAGGGATATTATTCAGGTACTCAATCAGTAAGTTTATCAACAAGTTCGACATCAGCTGAGATCCGCTTTACTATCGACGGAAGCGAACCTACACGTTCTTCAAGTCTTTACACCGGAACGCCAATTACTGTGGTAACTAACAAGGTAGTTCGCGCTTGCACCTTCTCAAAAGGCGATTTACTTCCCGGACATTCACTTGGGAATACATATTTTGTAAATAATGCCGGACATACGGTTCCTGTGATTTCCGTAATTACAAGCAATTCAAACCTTTATGGTGGAACGGGGATATTTGATAACTGGCAACAAGACTGGGAAAAACCGGCTTACGTTGAGTTTTTTGATTCAAATAAGAAAAAAGTATTTGAACAGTTTAGTGGGATTCAGATTGATGGGGGTGCAGGTGGTAGCCGCTCAAATCCGCAGCATTCCTTCCGGCTCGAGTTTTCAAATAATTCTTATGGCGATGGAGGAATCAGCTATCCGCTTCTTCCAGACCGACCCAATCGAACAGATTACAAATCCATTTACCTGAGGAATGGGAGTAATCAATGGCTTACTTTCCCGTTTAAAGATGCGATGGAATGTTCCATAACGGCCAACAATACCTACAACGATTATTCACATTGTACACCTGTGGTAGTTTACATAAATGGAGTATATTTTGGCCTTTATGAAATGAGGGAAAAGCTTAATGATGAGTATTTTGAGAAGAACTATAAAGCAACAGTAGATTCATCTTTCCACCTGCTTTCTTTAAGCTATTGGTATAATTCGATATTAAGAGCTGTGAATGGATCGGTTGATACTTTTAATAACGATTATAATAAATTTATCAGTCTTGCACCAGCAGCATCCGATTATCTCAAAAAGGCCGGAAGTATTTTAGACATAGACTATTACACGGATTATATCATTGCTCAATCATGGATTGCAGATACCGATTGGCCCTTTAATAACATAAAAATTGTAAAGGGCGGGTTTACAGGAAACCGCTGGCGATTCATGCTTCAGGATTTGGAATGGGCACTAAATCCGAACGGTTGGACCACTTCTTCTACGGATCATATCAACTATATCATTAATTATGATACAAACAATCCCTACCTTAGATTTTGGAAAGAACTGATGAGGAACCCTATGTATAAAAGAGGTTTCATAAATAGGTTTGCCGATATCATGAACACATCCTATTTGTCTGCAAAAACCGTTGCAATAGCTCAGGCAGTATATGATTCCTCATATGCGGAAATGTACAAGGAATATGTAAAGTGGGGCGGGGGAACCTCTCAGGCAAATTCCAGAATGGTGCAATACGCTAGCAATATGACCATTTTTAAAAATGAACTTAAAAACCGGTCTTCAGTTGTTAGAAATAATATTGTCAGCAATTTTGGGTTTAGCGGGCAATATTCGTTGGAATTGGGAGTGAAACCTGTTAACAAAGGTTTTATTAAGATAAATACTATTACTCCGGTTGAATATCCATGGACGGGGATTTATTTTTCCGGTAATCCCATTACACTTGAAGCTAAAGGAATTGGAAACTATGTATTCGATTCATGGGAGCCAAATACTTATATTTCAAATATTTACAGCTCTGTAATAACTGTAGATCCTAAGGCCTCAGGATATAAATTTATTGCAAATTTTAAGGTTCAAACACCCGCACAGGCAATTGCAATTAGTGAGATAAATTACAGTTCAAGTGCTGTTTTTCCAACATCCGATTGGGTAGAACTTTATAACTACGGAAGTAGTTCCACAGACCTAACAGGTTGGTATATCAGAGACGAAAAGGCCGATCACAAGTGGGTTTTGCTGGGTTCGTATATTATCAAACCAGGAGAAAGACTTGTGTTAGCTTCTGATATTAGCAATTTCAACGACACTTATCCTAATGTACAGAATGTGATGGGATCATTTGTATTCGGGCTGGGTACACCATCTGACAGTGTGCAATTGTTCAATAGTGCAAATAAACTCATTTCAGGAGTTAAATACCGCACCACCAGTCCTTGGCCAACAGGTGCCTTTGATTTGGGGATGACACTAGAACTTAAAGATCCAAATTCAGATATTAATGTTGCTGAAAACTGGTTTGCCGGGTGTGTTGGAGGTTCGCCGGGTTTGCCTTATACTCAATGCAACGCACTAGGCTTGAGCTCTGCAACAGATAAGTTTACGGCGGAACTTTATCCAAATCCGGCAACCGATGAAATAAACCTTGTACTTGGTCCAGAAATGAGCAACCAGAATCTTTCAGTTGTGATTCTCGATGTAATGGGTAAAAATGTTTTTCAGGAGACTTTCAATGCTGCATCTCAGACAGAACTTGAAATCCCAATTTCGAATTTGGCAGATGGGGTATATATTCTCCAGTTGTCAAATGGTAATTATCAGCAAAATCTGAAGTTTGTAAAACGAAAAGGTTGATATGTAGTATTTTGCAATAAATGCAGATGGAAGCTATGCTTATCGTTCTTCAAGCTACGGTGGCACTGCGAATCAGGATTCAGATAAGGGCATTTGTAAGACAGATGGAATTACTATAGTTTCAGTGTCGCGTATTAACGGAAAAACTCAGAGGTATACACTTATAAAAGAAAATGCTCAGAATGGTGAGGCAACGTTTATTTTGGGAGGGCGTAAGTTTGTAACTGCCTATAACAGAAATGGATGGTAGAAGCACAAGTCGATTTTCAAATTTTCTTTATATTTGACCAACATAAGTATCTAATCCAATTCTCATTTATCATCAAAAATTGCTAAAATGAAAAAGTATATTCCTGTCCTGCTAATTATGATTGCTCTACCTTCATGTCAGTTCAGTAAGTCTGTAAACAAAAATTTAATTTCAGGTTTAATTACTAAAGGGGATGGTATTTCCTGCGAAGAAGTTTATCTGACAGTAAATGATGAAAAAACAGAAAGAAATATATTTATCTATGGAGAGGTTTTTAACCTGAATTTTAGTGACATAAATGGGTTTGAAAAAGAAAATGAAGTTGTTTTTCCGGGAATGAAAATAGTTATAACAAACTCTGTGGGAGATACGGTTTTACTTGAAGATGACTTGTACGGAGAATATAGAAGCGGCGTAAATCTGAATCCAATTGTACTAATATCTGATATTACTGTTGCCGCGCCCATGGCTTCAAATAGGGCCTACACTTTATTTGTTGAGATTTGGGATAAACTCGGAAACTCCAGCTTTACTGCTCAATTTTATTTTACAGTTGAACGGGATAAGAGTATATTAGTTGAAAGTAATAAAGTTAGTTGCAGGGAAATCTATCTTTTTGTCAAGGAAAGAGAAAAAGTAATAATTGGCAATACTCTTGTTTTTGATGAAAGAACTTACATGATCTTTGAGGGATTATCAGGATTTACAGAAGAAAATGATATGGTTTTTCCCGGACTTGGTATTAAAATTACCGATGCAGATGGATTGAACGTTGTAACTTCTGAAGATTTGTTTTCGCAATATAATAAATCGGGCATACCAGTTTCAGATTTTAAGGACGCAGTTTCTTCAAATTTTATAATTCCTGTTTCACAAATTAAAAATCCACTGCACTGCGAAATTGCGATTTGGGATAAAAAGAGTGATGTAAAAATTGTAGCTAAAACTGATTTGAATATAAAATAGTTGAAGGTAATGATTATAGCCACATTACATTGATACTTTTTTAATTAAAGGTGATTGGATTTTGCTGCAAAATATTTATAGCCAAGTAATTACATAGATGTATTATAGCTGCAGAGCAGCGAAATATAAAATAATTTATATATTTTAATTTTTTTTTCGGACAGCAGTGTTTATCAATAATAGCTAGGACAAATGATTCAATATCAAATTGAAAATAATTTAAGTCTTGAAGATTTCAGGAAAGTACTTATTTCATCGACTCTTGGCGAGAGACGTCCTGTAAATGATGAATCCCGATTGAGAAAAATGTTAGAGGGAGCTAATTTAATTGTTACTGCCAGAATCGATGGGGAGATAGTTGGTGTCGCACGCTCACTTTCCGATTTCACATACTGCACCTATCTCTCAGATTTGGCGGTGGATGAAAGATTTCAGAAAATGGGAATCGGCAAGGAACTCATCAGAAAAACCAAATCAGAAACCGGTGATGCCAAACTGATCTTATTATCAGCTCCCAAGGCTATAGCTTATTACCCAAAAATTGGAATGAAACGACATGAGCATTGCTTTTTCATCGATACACAAGAAGAAATAAAATAAATTCCGTAGCAGAACATCTCACAATTTTTTTGTAATATTGATCGTTATTACGGAAGGATAAGCACTAAATTAACTGCTTGCAAAACAGGTAATTATGAATAGTGGTTTTGTTTTCCCATGATATATTAAGAATTTTTGTGCAGAGTAAAGAGATTTAGTTATAAATTGAACGTTAAATTTAAAAATAAGAAGAATGAAATTTGTAGTATCAAGTTCAGAGCTGCTTAGTCACCTGCAGTCAGTCAGCCGAGTTATCAGTTCAAAAAACACGCTTCCAATTCTCGATAATTTCCTTTTTTCGTTGAAAGGAAAACAATTGGAAATTACCGCATCTGACCTTGAGTCGACGCTGATTACAAAGCTTACTCTGGCAAATGCAAGTGATCCAGGAAAAATAGCCATTCCGGCACGTATTCTTACCGATATTCTTAAAGAGTTTTCTGATCAGCCTTTAACTTTTGAGATTAATGCTGATACACATAATATTGTTATCAATTCCGAAAATGGCCGTTTTACAATTATGGGTCAAAACGGTGATGAGTTTCCACAAATGCCGGTTTTAAAAGAAGATAAAAAGTTTTCAATCGATGTTGACGCTGAACTTCTTCTTAGTGGGATTTTAAAAACCGTATTTGCAACAGCCGATGATGAACTTCGGCCTGTAATGAATGGTATTTTTATCGAAATGAGTCAGGATGATCTTTGCTTTGTTGCTTCCGATGCACATAAACTCGTTCGGTATAAAAGAACTGATGGAAAGTCTGATTCATCTGCTTCTTTCATTCTTCCAAAAAAACCTGCAAATCTCTTAAAAAATATTCTTCCAAAACAAGATAGCCGCGTAAGAGTTGAATTTGATGAGAAAAACGCATCATTCACACTTACCGATTATACATTGGTTTGCAGACTAGTTGAGGGAAATTATCCAAGCTACAATTCGGTTATCCCTACAGAAAATCCAAATAAACTGCATATCGACCGACTCGAGTTTTACAATACTTTGAGAAGGGTTTCAGTGTTTTCAAATCAGGCTTCAAACCTTATCAAATTGCAGCTTAAAGGAAACCAGATTACGATTTCTGCACAGGATATCGACTTTTCAATTTCAGCTTACGAAAGGCTAAATTGTCTGTACGAGGGAGATGAAATGGAAATTGGATTTAAATCCACCTTCCTTATCGAGATACTTTCCAATCTTGCAGCTACTGAAGTTATTCTGGAATTAAGTGACCCAACACGTGCAGGACTTATTCTGCCTGCTGAAACCGCAAATGAAAACGAAGATGTTCTGATGTTGTTAATGCCTATGATGATTAACGCCTGAGGAAATTGATTCTCATAAACCTGAACACGCAAAGTCGCCGTTAAACAGTGATTTTGCGTGTTTCAATTTTAAAACCCCTTTATGCAATTAAATCTTAAGAATCCCATTGTATTTTTTGACCTTGAAACAACCGGAATTAATATAGCAGCGGATAGGATTGTTGAGCTTTCTTATTTAAAAATTGAGCTTAACGGTAATGAGGTTACCAAGACCATGCTTATTAATCCCACTATACCCATTCCTCCCGAAACGACCGCTATTCACGGTATAACAGATGAAGACGTAAAGGATGCTCCTACATTCCAGTCGATTGCGAAAAACTTAGCCCGCGATATCGAAGGTTGCGATCTGGCCGGCTATAATTCAAATAAATTCGATATTCCTTTGCTTGCCGAAGAGTTTCTTAGAGCTGATGTTGATATCGACATGACGAAAAGAAAATTTATCGATGTGCAGGTAATTTTTCATAAGATGGAGCAAAGAACTCTTGGTGCAGCATTGAAATTCTATTGTGACAGAAATCTTGAAAATGCGCATAGCGCAGAGGCTGATACCCGCGCCACGTACGACATCCTGAAAGCACAGTTGGAGCGTTATCCTACTTTACAGAATGATATGGCGGCTCTGGCAGATTTCTCATCTCATAATAAAAATGTAGATTTAGCCGGAAGAATTATCTTCAATGATAAAAATATTGAGGTTTTTAATTTTGGAAAATACAAAGGACAGGCAGTTGCAGAAGTGCTTGCAAAAGATCAGGGATATTACGGCTGGCTGATGAATGGCGATTTTCCGCTTCACACTAAAAAAGTGATTACAAATATTAAGTTGAGGACTTTTGGGAAGTAACAACAAAACTTAAAGTCTGTTTACTTTTAATTGTTTGAAAAATGAAAATAATCTGCATCGGTAGAAATTACCACGAGCATGCAAAAGAGCTGAATAATCCGGTTCCTGCAAAACCAGTATTTTTTATGAAGCCCGATTCGGCCTTGGTAATACGTAATCGTCCTTTTTTTTACCCTGATTTCTCAAATGACATTCACCACGAAATAGAAATTGTCATTAAAATTAATCGACTCGGCAGATCGATTGAGCAAAAATTTGCCTCACGCTATTTCTCTGAAATTGGACTCGGAGTTGATTTCACAGCTCGTGATCTTCAGGCTGAATGCAAGAAAAACGGCCTGCCATGGGAAATCGCCAAAGGTTTCGACTCTTCAGCACCCATTAGTAAATTCCTTCCTATCTCCAATTTTGCAGATATTCACAATTTGAATTTCCATCTCGATATAAACGGAACTCGCGTTCAGACCGGAAATACATCTGAAATGATCTTTTCATTCGAGCATATTATTGCGTATGTTTCGCAATTTGTGACTTTAAAAACCGGAGATTTAATTTACACAGGAACACCTGCAGGAGTTGGTTCTGTAAAACCAGGCGACAGGCTGACAGGCTATGTGGAAGATGTTAAATTGCTTGATTTTCCAGTGAAATAGTTCGGTAAAGAGGTCAAAAATAGTTGTCGATTTCCAAACCTGTCAGGTCTAAGACCTGACAGGTTTGATTCCTCCTTTGCGTTCCGCTTCGGCAGACGACATTAAACACGAGGGGTTTAAACCCCGGATGTTTTGTAAAAAGATGCAATAATTCCTCTAATGCTTATGTTTAGCCACATGGCATGATAATTTCTACCCGACACTTGGAATTTCATCTGGATTACACCATTCGTGTCTCAGGTTTTCAAAGAATGTCTTTTCGTACATCCCTTCATTTGCTGATATGGCTGTGGAACAGAGGCTTTCCACCGAATTTACACCACCAAGAATCTGTCTGTAGAATATTTTAACAATGTTCACAGGTCCGTGATCTATGCTTCTCCCGCTGGGATCTTTACGAAGTTGAGCGTTATATTGTCTAAAAAACCCTTCAAGTACCTCATATCTAGGAGCGTGCGTTTTAATGATTCCGGGGAGTTGCATGCAGTTGGCCATAAAATTGCCGAACCTCCGACTTGCATTAGAAATAACCTGTTGCCCAAGTTCATCGATTGAAACTCCCCGCAAAAGGTAGATTTCACTGTAGCGATAAATGCCGCAATAACTGTAAGCATCCATGTCATCACAAACATTGAGAATAGACAGTAAATTAATTCTATTGTCTGAGCTTAATCCTTTCTGTATCAGGTATGATTTATCATCGTGATGCTCTATCGCATTGAGAATTTTCTCAGTGTTAACCTCAAGGGTGAAATGCTGTTGATTTAACCATTCTTGGCACAGGCGACGGCTTTCTTTGCCATGCTCAGGATCCCGATTTACACTCATCCCTGTGTCGTGGAAGAAAATGGCAATCATCAATTCTACCAGAGATTCTCTATCAATTTCCACACCTCTGGAAGTAAGTTCTAAAAGTATTTCCCTTGCATATTTCCATACTCTGAGGTGGTGTTCCTCATTATGAGAAGGCAGAGGATCTGAGGTAAAAGTTTCCTTCACAAAATGATACAATGGAGAAAGCCATTGGGACTCGGTAACTTTTAGAAGTTTGGGAAATTTCTCCATTTTGGGGAATTATGAGTGATACAGTAATGAAGTGAATTAGTAATAGGGAAACGGGGCGATGCAGTTTTTTGGTCTGATATTTTGTCAGTTAACTTGATTTTTCTTAAAATCAACTCCCTTAGCATAAGTCCCGTTAGGGATGGAATAAAATAAAGGGTCGCAGCGCATATTCATTTTTTTACCGGACAACAGTAAAAACAGATAATTTAAATTATCTGAACCGCAACACTTCTATAACTCCATGTCATCCACCCTACACATAAATCAATTTAAGCATATTGGTTTTTCCTCTTGCCAAAAGTGGCATACTTCCTACACTTACAATAACATCTCCATGTTTTACAAGTTTTTTATTAAGCAGGAATTGTATGGAATTGTTGATATAATCTTCCATATTTTGATAATCTTCTGAACGATATGCACGGACGCCCCATACCAAGCTCAATACAGGAAGTAAGCCAGTGTTCACGGTGAATGCAAAAATCGGAGCTTTTGGACGGTAGGATGAAATACGGAATGCCGTGTAACCTGAGTGCGTAAAAGTGAGAATTGCTTTTGCCTGTGTTTGCTGGGCCATAGCGCAGGCATTATAACAGATCGAATCGGGAAGAAAGGTAACAGAGAAATCTTTCGGCGGATGATTTCTAAAATATTTGAAACCATGGTCTTCTGTCCAGTCGATAATTTTCTGCATAGATTGAATTACTCCAACCGGGAATTTTCCTGTTGATGTTTCTCCACTTAACATGAGAGTATCCGCACCATCGAGTACTGCATTTGCAACATCGGTGGCTTCGGCCCGTGTTGGACGAAAGTTAGTGATCATACTTTCCATCATTTGAGTGGCAATGATCACAGGTTTGGACTGGTTGATACATTTCTCAACAATCTGTTTTTGCAACATAGGAACCCTGTCGAAATCTACTTCCACGCCCAAATCTCCACGTGCAACCATGATGGCATCTGTCATATCGATGATCTGATCGATCTCATCGATTGCTTCAGGTTTTTCAATTTTAGCAATTATGCGTGTATTTTTATGACTTTGTTTGATAAGTTTTCTCAAATCAATGATGTCGTTAACCGAACGAACAAATGAAAGTGCTATCCAGTCTACATTATGTTCGAGTGCGAATTTAGCATCTTCAATATCCTTCACAGTAAGACTGGGCAGCGATACCTTGGTGTGTGGAAGGTTTACACCTTTTTTGGAAGATAGAATTCCACCGTAAATAACTTTTGTAGTAACACAGTCGGTGCGGTTTGTGTCAATTACTTCAAGTTTGATTTTACCATCATCGATAAGAATCATTTCACCAATTTTCACATCACGGGGGAGAAATTCATAACTCATATAAGCTTTTTCAGCTGTTCCTTCGCACTTTTCAGAAACCAGTTTAAAAGTACTACCGTTTACCAGCTCAACGCCATTATTTTGAACCACACCGATTCTAAGTTTTGGACCCTGGAGATCCGCCAGAATGGCCACATTTACATCCAGTTCAGCATTTAATTCGCGAATGGTGTTAATGTTTTTCAGATGATCTTCATGTGAACCATGTGAGAAATTTAGCCGGCAAACATCTATTCCTTCTTCAAACATCTGACGAAGAACTTCTTTTTCCTGGGATGCGGGGCCGAGAGTGGCAATGACTTTAGTGTGGGAACGATTGTGTCTCATAAATATAGGTAAATTGGAAAATAAATCTAATCAAAAATAGACATTTTTAACAGATGAGCAAATAGCAACTAGAAGGAGCAGAGGCTTTCTACAATCACCTGTTTACATTCAATCGCCCAAAATCCATAACGCAATTAAACTGATAATCTTTATGAGGCTGAATGGAGACTCCGATGGAATTGTATTCCTGATTCAGCATGTTAACTCGGTGGCCAAGATCAGGAATATCCTCATCAACCAAAAGCTGAATGGCAATATCAATGGCCTGATCAAAGCCATAAGCACAATTTTCGGCAACTGAGTTATATTTTTTCATTACGGGTTTAAACCTCGCATCAAAACCCTGATGGCCCACATGTCCCGATTTACCTGATTTTACTGCGTGTCCCTTTGCAATTTCATACAAATCTCTTTCAGGGAAAAGGAATGGAAGATTTTTTACTTTCTTCAGATCTTTGTATAAGGATTTTGTGTACTTATTGCTCTTTTTCCCTTCAAGATATGTATTCAGAAAGGTTTCTGAAAATAGGGTACCGTCTGTTCTTGCGAGGTTAGTAATCAGGATTACAAGTTTTTCCTCACTTAACATGTATTCAATACTTGCGGCTGTATTTGCCTTGCTGATTAGTGTCGAGTCCCACCGGTTCCAAACTTTTTCATCGACGTATTTTTGAGCGCTCAGGAGGATTGGGGAACATAATAGAAAAAGGTAGAGGATTATGTGCTTCATCTGAAAACTATATTTTGAGGTTGAAAATCAGAATTCAAGAAGATTAACGATTTATTCCTATAAAATGTTCATCCTAGATTCAGAAAGAAACATAGACCAGGTTAGAAACAATCTAAGGAATATTCCTAAATATGATTCAATGTCGTTTACTTAAGAGTGTCCGAAATCTTCAAAAATTAGCCACACCCCAACCTCCCGAGTTCGGGAGGTTGGGGTGTGGCATTTTTAGAATCGGAAAATTTCTTAAGTCAACGACATTGAAATATGATTGTTAATCATTAAATGCCAAAACAATCAACCATTTTCAGGCCAGGCATTTCCCTGAATATTCCGGATCATAAAAATGTCGTAATTAGTATATGCAAAAAACCCCAGCTTTTTATAGAGTCGTTTTGCAATCAGGTTATCTTTATGAACCTCAAGTTTTACCTGATGTCCAGCTTTTTTCAGATATTCAATGGCCTCATTTCCAAGCCGGGTTCCTAATTTCTTTCCCTGGTAATCGGGTTTGATGGCAAAATGATGCAACAACATGCGTCTTCCGTCGAATGTCATCCAGCATGAGCCCATCAATACGCTTGTTTCGGTATCTTCCATAACAAGGAGTTTACCACCAATTTTAAGGCAGTTACGGATTACTTTTTCGTTGTCTCCACGTTCGGGATTGCCAATTCCGGTTTCCTTCCAGAGTTTGATCAGTTGAGGGTAATCTTCTGATTTGTAATCCCTTGTAATTATTGCATTTTTTATCATAACTCTGATTCCGGAAAAGATTCGAAAAATTATACTATCCTTAAGCCTTTTTTACCTGAGTGACATATAGTTGTCCGGATTCATACCGTTCAACTTTTATTTCGGAACCTTTCTCGATGAAGCCAAACTCTGATTTAGCATCATAAACTTCGTTGTTAATCGAAATTTTCCCGGAAGGACGGAGAACAGTGTAAGCTGTTCCGGTGAGGCCAATCAATTTATTTTGAGATGCATCGGCACTTGTGAATCCTTCTGAGCTTTGTTGAGTTTCATTGAGTGCAATATTTTTCAGGATCGGTGATGAAATAAGTTTTCTTCCAAAATAGAGAGACGCAATGACACCCAGAAGGATTGAAACCACTACGATCATTAGTGCTCTGAGAACGGTATTGATAGCAAGCGTGATATCTCCTCCCTCGAAAACAAGATTATCGACCATTGCCATGGTAAGCCCCATAACCATGAGGACTATCCCGGATATTCCTGCGATACCAAAGCCCGGGATAGCAAAAATTTCCACTGCCAATAATACTATTCCAAGAATGAAAACCAGTATTTCCCAGTTGTCGGCCAAGCCTTCCAGATAAAGCGGAGCAAAATACAATACAGCCCCGATTACAGCTGCTGCTAAAGGCAAGCCGATTCCTGGAGACTGTAGTTCGAAGTAAAATCCCCCTAAAATTAGCATGATTAGAATTCCCTGAACTACAGGGCTTAAAAGGAAATTGATAAATATGTCGAGTGCAGAGGGACTAAATTCAATAATCTCATAATTCTCGAAACCTGCTTTACTCATAATATCTGCTGCACTGGCAACAATCCCGTCGCAGTATCCATATTTAAGGGCTTCTTCGGCAGTAAAAGTGAGAACTTTACCACTGTCGCTGATTTCTGGTACAAACATATCAGGATCAACCATGGCTTCTGCTATTTTTGGGTCACGTTTCCATTTTACAATGGTATCGTTACCAACAATGATAGTATCTTTTCCATGAGCTTCGGCAGTTGCGCGCATAGTGGCCCGCATGTAAGATTGGTATTTATCGGGCATTTGTTCTGCCGTTTGATTTACAACGGTTGCAGCACCTATTTTTCCGCCAGCCTTCATGTATATACTGTCGCATGCAATTGATATAAGAGCACCGGCCGATGCGGCATTGTCGTCGATGAAAACATAAACCGGAATCGGACTATTCAGAATTTTAGTACGGATGCTATCGGCAATATCCACTAGGCCGCCGTAGGTATTCATGTGTATCAGAATAATATCTGCTTTGATACGAATAGCCTCTTCAAAACTTTTCTGAGTGGTTCGCCACATAGGCTTGGCAATCTGATCATTTATGCTGTATTTATAAACGATAATTTTGCGTGGCCCCTCCGGATTAACCTCCCCCGCTGAAACAAAAAGAAAGATGCAAAGAAGTAAAAACAAATACTTCCCGGGCATAAAAGGAGTTCTCATTTCAATGAATTATTTATTGTAAATCACGAATTAAAAGTAAGAATAAATTCATTCCTTCCTGCATGGAGGGTGTGATTTCGTGAATTATATTTTCATTAAGATAGACCGGAAGATCAATAGATTTGTATTTGGGGAGAGAGGCGAGTTCCAGGGCCAGACGGGTTTTCTGAGACAGACCATAGGAAAGCGCATCGGTGAATTTTTGTTCGAAAGTTTCTGGTAATTTTTTCAGAGATGCCCAGATGGCAAATACAAAAGGCAGATTTGAAAACCGCATCCATTCTCCTGCAAGATCAGTGATGATGATGTTTTGCTGATCTTGAAATTCAAAAGCACGATCACCAATTACAATGCGGGCTTCAAATTCCTTTAGTTCAGCGTTTTCATATCCTGGTTGGCCATGAATAAATTCAGGCGTTATTTTCCAATATTCCTTGCATAATACTTTCGTAAGCATCACAGAAGTGCGTGACTGATAATCAAGGTATATGCATTTTATATCAGAAGTAGGACATTTTGAGACGAGAATCACTGATAATACATCGCCATTTGCACCAATAATATATGGAGAAACCTGGTGAATTAAACTCACTTGATTTTTAATGATTACAGGTACCAAACCAATATCTGCCTGTCCAGAAAAGAGATTGTTATAACATTCGGCAGGTGTATCCAGACTTAAGCTAATATCGTTTTCAATGGAATGGTTTTGTAAACCGTAGATAAATGGTAGTGAATTGGTATATTTAACGGCAGAAACCCTAATTTTGCTCATTGTTCTTTTGAATTTTAGGCTACGAAAATAGCTAAATCATTTTTATATTAAATGGTTTTTCAGATGTTGTGCAATTTGGTTATTTGGAACTTTCAGATAATGAATTAATCCCTGCAGGAAATCTTATCAGTCATTTTTCCACAATTACACCCAGACAAAAAAAATACCTAACTTTGCATTCCAAATTAATACTGTATGAACCTTGATATTTTAACTGCTATTTCTCCTGTTGACGGCCGTTACAGATCTAAAACAGAAGAACTTTCACCCTATTTCTCAGAATTCGGATTAATCCGTTACCGGCTGTGGGTGGAAATTGAGTATTTCATTTCCCTTATGGAATCGGGAGTTACAGGATTGAAAAAACCCGGAAAAGATATTTATACTTTACTCAGAGAGATTCATGCCAATTTTTCGCACGCGGATGCGTTAAAGATTAAAGAAATTGAGAGTACTACCAATCACGATGTAAAGGCTGTTGAGTATTTTTTGAAAGATAAATTCGATACCCTTGGGTTGCAGGAATATAAAGAGTTTATTCATTTTGGACTCACCTCACAGGATATAAACAATACAGCAGTTCCAGCTTCTCTTAAAAATGCGCTAGCAGAAATTTATTTTCCAAAACTCGAATCACTTATTGGAAAGATAGATGAAATGACTGAAGCCTGGAAAGATATTTCAATGCTTGCCAGAACTCATGGTCAGCCTGCATCTCCCACTAAACTGGGAAAAGAGATAAGAGTTTTTTCCGAGAGATTAAAGAAACAGCTTGCACAGGCGAAGGCGGTACCATTTTCAGCGAAATTTGGAGGAGCAACAGGAAATTTCAATGCACATGTTGTTGCTTATCCTTCTCAGGACTGGGTGAAATTCGGTAACGATTTTGTAAATGGGATATTGAAACTCGATCGTTCACAAACCACTTCTCAGATTGAACATTACGATAATATGGCAGCACTTTGCGATGCTCTTGCCCGCATCAATACTATACTTCTGGATTTCAGCAGAGATATGTGGACCTATATTTCCATGGATTATTTCAAACAGAAGATTAAACAGGGCGAGATTGGCTCGTCGGCAATGCCACACAAAGTGAATCCGATTGATTTTGAAAATGGTGAAGGAAACTTTGGATTAGCAAATGCCATATTTCATCATCTTTCATCGAAATTACCGATATCACGGCTTCAGCGGGATCTGACTGATTCAACAGTGCTTCGGAATATTGGAGTGCCATTGGCACATTCATTACTTGCTTTCAAATCCCTTGAAAAAGGAATAGGAAAACTTCTTATAAATGAAGATAAAATTGCTTCTGATCTTGATAATAATTGGGCAGTAATTGCCGAGGCAATTCAGACCATTCTTCGGAGGGAAGCGTATCCTAAACCTTATGAAGCATTGCTAAATCTCACACGTACAAATAAACCCATTAACAAAGAAATGATTCATGAATTTATTGATCAACTTAAAGTTAGTCCGGAAATAAAGAAAGAGTTGAAGAATATTTCACCAAAAAACTACACCGGAATATAACATTATCCAATGTTTTTCGTTTAGTTTGTGCAAAATTGTGTTAAAATTCTATTTGATTCAGAAGTGTTATAATGAGAAGTCTCTCGAGAATTATCCGATATCTCTTACCTTATAAAGGACTTGCTTTTCTAAGTATTCTTTTTGTGTTGCTATCGGCATTCTTTTCTTTGTTCAGTCTGGCTATGATAGCTCCCTTTTTAAAGGTGCTATTTGGCGAAACCGATCTTGTTACTCAGCCTGCCGACTTTGCACTAAACGCAAATTCCATCATTCATAATTTCAATTATATCCTGAGTCAGATTATAATTGGCAGAGGAAAGGTACGGGCTTTGGTTTTCGTGGGAATTATGGTACTGGGAACATCCCTCTTAAAAAATGTATTTCTATATTACTCTAAGTACTTCATGATTCCTATTCGCACAGGGATTGTAAGGGAGTTGCGAAATATGATCTTTAAAAAAGTTCTTGTTCTTCCCCTTGGATATTTTTCAGAAGAGCGAAAAGGTGATATCATGTCGAGGATGGCGCAGGATGTTCAGGAAATAGAAATTTCTGTAGTGCGTTCACTTGAAATGGTTTTTCGCGATCCAATACTGATTGTCACCTATCTGGCAGCCTTGTTTTATATGAGTCCGCAACTTAGTTTGTTTGTATTAGTGCTTTTACCTGTTAGTGGTTTTATAATTGGAAGAATAGGAAAAACACTTCGGTCAACTTCACTTCAAGGGCAGAAAAAGTTGGGTCTTATTATGTCTGTTTTCGAGGAAACTCTTGGCGGTTTGAGAATCGTTAAAGCTTTTAATGCTGAAAAAAAGATGCAGGATCGATTCGAAAGCACTAATAATCTTTATACACGCTTGCAAGAGAAAATATTCCGTCGGCAACAGCTTGCCAGTCCAATTAGTGAGTTTCTTGGAATATTAGTTATGGTTATCGTGCTCTGGTATGGCGGTGCGATGGTGTTGGGAGCGAACAGTACTCTCAGTTCTTCAATTTTGATTACATACCTGGTGGTGTTTTCGCAGATCATTAATCCCGCTAAATCAGTAACCACAGCATATTATAATATTTTAAAGGGATTGGCTTCAAGCGATAGAGTAGATCAGATTCTGGATGCTGAAATTTCCATAAAGGAAAAGGCAGAACCGGTTCATATTGCTGATTTTAAAAGCAATATTGAGTATAGGAATGTAAATTTCCAGTATGAAAAAGATCCTGTTCTGATGGATATCAATTTTAGAATTGAAAAAGGAAAAGCCATAGCACTGGTAGGGAGAAGCGGATCAGGAAAATCGACCATTGTTGATCTGATACCTCGTTTTATTGATACTACCTCCGGTGAAGTTCTCATTGATGGAGTAAATGTGCGGGAATTCAGTCTTCACGACCTTAGAAAGCTAATGGGGATTGTGAGTCAACAATCTATCTTGTTTAATGATACCTTTTTCAATAATATTGCCTTTGGAATGAATGATGCAAAGGAGGAGGACGTAATCGCTGCGGCAAAGGTGGCTAATGCGCACGATTTTATTATGGAAACGCTAAACGGTTATTATACCAATGTTGGTGAAGGTGGTAGCAAAATGTCGGGCGGACAAAGACAAAGGATAAGCATTGCACGGGCAGTATTAAAAAATCCACCAATTTTAATCCTTGACGAAGCAACTTCTGCTCTCGATACTGAGTCGGAACGATTAGTGCAAGAAGCAATTCTAAACCTGATGAAAAATCGTACTTCTATTGTTATCGCTCATCGTTTGTCGACCATTATGCACTCAGATCTTATTATTGTTCTTGATGAAGGTCGAATTGTTGAAGTAGGAAAACATGAGGAATTGCTTGATATAGAAGGTGGTGCGTACAGAAACCTTCACAAATTACAGATGTATTAATTTCGGATTTAAGTATGAAGATAAGTGGCTTTTCTATGGGGAAAAATGCGGTAAAGCTTTATTACCCGATGAAGCAGGCAGTAATGTCTATTCTACCTATAGTTGATGAGTTTGTTGTTGCACTTGGCAATGATGATGAGGACGACAAAACCCGCGAACAGTTATTAAGTATTGGAAGCGATAAAATAAGGATTGTCGATACAGTCTGGGATATTGAGAAATTCCCCAAAGGTATGGAACATGCCCATCAGACTGATATTGCTAAGAGCTATTGTACGGGTGACTGGTTGTTTTACCTTCAGTCGGATGAAGTTATTCATGAAAAATACCTTCCAATAATAAAGAATCGTTGCCTTGAGCTTCTTGACGACAAGGAAATCGAAGGTCTTGTTTTTAACTATCATCATTTCTGGGGAGATTATGATCATATTCAGGACGGACATTGCTGGTATAGGAAAGAGATCAGAATTATTCGGAATAATCCGGTAATTCATTCATGGGAATCGGCGCAATCGTTCCGCAAAATACCACAGTTTGATTCATTGAACTACCGCGTTCAGGAAGGTACCTACAAACTCAAAGTCGCAAATTCAGGCGCTTCAGTTTATCATTATGGTTGGGTTCGTCCGCCGGTTCTGATGCAGAACAAAATCAAGGCGTTCAGTATGAATCACAGAGGAAAAGCTTCGGTTGACAAGCAGATAACTGATCACATGTTCGATAAGGTTTTCGATTATGGAAATCTTTCCTATTTGACTCGCTTCGAGGGAAGCCATCCTGTAGTTATGAAAGAATGGATTGATCAGTTTGACTGGAAGCATCAACTGCGTTATTCAGGTCAGCGTGATACAACTAATCCGATCAGAAACAAGCATGAGAAACCTAAATACAGAGTTATCAGCTGGATTGAGAAGTACCTTATTTTCAGATTACGTCTGGGAGAGTTTAAAAACTATATCTTATTGAAGAGATAGATTTCTCCCTTAACCCATATTTTCATGGGATCATTTATACCATAACAATTCAGCTGGAATATCTTGTTTTTCAGTGCTGAAATGCTGATGCTTACGAACAATTATTCTTATTCACCAAATCAACTATCGATTTAACCGAATCATGAGTGTGATACCCGTCTTCAGGCGTGTTCATACAATAGTCTACAAGCCGCTCAATGCTTGAAGTAGCCAGATGCATTCGGGTATCGGACGAAGCGTAATAAATAAAAACCTCATCTTTTTCGTTTCTGATCCAGCCATTTGTAAACACAACGTTTGAAACATCGCCAATTCGTTCTTCATTTTCCGGGGCAATAAAGTGTCCGCCTGGAGTTGCAATCAATTTCCATGGTTCTTTCAGGTCGGTCATAAACATGTACAGCACATAACGCAAGCCGGCAGCACAGCCTCTTACACCATGGGCCAGATGAAGCCAGCCTTTTTCTGTTCTAAAAGGGGCAGGACCTTGTCCATTTTTCACTTCTTTAATGGTATGATAAACTCTCGGTTCGATAATAATTTCCTCTTTCACCTCAGCCTTTTCCATGCTGTCAATTAATGCCCAACCAATTCCGCCACCTGATCCGGCATCGATAAAACCATCCTGCGGACGAGTATAAAGTGCATATTTCCCATTAACAAATTCAGGATGCAGAACAACATTTCGTTGCTGACTTTTGGTTTTTAAATCGGGAAAACGCTCCCATGATTTAAGGTCTTTTGTACGCACAATACCTGCTTTTGCAATAGCTGATGACAGGTCACCGGCAGGAGCGTTTGGATCTTTTTGCTCAGAGCAGAAAATACCATAGATCCATCCGTCTTCGTGAAGAGTAAGTCGCATATCATAAACATTGGTTTCTCTTTTGTCAACCACAGGAAGAGTGATTGGATACTCCCAGAAACGCCATTCGTTAATTCCATCAGGACTTTCAGCCACTGCAAAAAATGATTTTCTGTCCCAACCTTCTACTCTCACAACCATGCAGAATTTCCCATTGAACATAATAGCACCTGCGTTAAAAGCTGCATTGATTCCAATTCGCTGAAGCAGCATGGGATTCGTTTCGTGATTAAAATCGAAGCGCCATGAAAGAGGAGCATGTTGGTTTGTTAATATTGGAAATTTATATTTCTCATAGATGCCGTTATATTCGGAAACTTTTTCATTTTTTCTTGTAATCAGTTCCTCATGAGATTTTTTTAATTCAATGAGTTTTTCGTCGAAAGCTTTTTTATTCATGGTTTTGAGTTAATTAAGAAGTTCTTTATTGGAAAATAAATTAGCTGGAAAAAATCAATTCCAGATTTTATTAGGTCATAAAGATATTTATTTCGGATTAGAGAATCAAAAAACTTATTGCAGTTAATTGTTAAATGAATGAACTTTGCTTTTAAATCAAAGTTTTTTTGTTAATTGCTCCTGAAATTCAAAACCACATCCCATGAAAAACCTGATTATTGCATTGATTTTTATTACCGGCTTAATATTATTTTCCTGCACGAAAGAAACTCCCACGCAGCGATACAATTGGTTAACCGGAGTATCATGGCAATCCGATAGTTTGCTTGCAAATGGACAAGATGCAAGTGATCCTGGAGAGCTACTTGAAAAATTTAAAGGGGAAGTGAATTTCAACAAGGATGGGACTGGAGTTTTTGGAGTGTATGCCGGTACCTGGACCTTAGCCTACGATGATACTCAGATTCTTATAAAAGCCGACTCGCTTCCAATGCGGTTAACCACCAAGATTGTTGAACTTTCTGCAACCGCACTTAAAATTACCACAGAATATCCAAACCTAATTGTTCCCACGGAACCTATTCAAATCCGTATGACTTTTAATTCCAAGTAATGCGTTTTATAGTAATTGGACTTATTTTACTTTTTGCCAGAGAGCTTAGAGCATCTGATTCTAAAGGCATTATAAAGGGTAGAGTATATGATAATGTTTCGGGGGAGCCGTTGGAAGGTGCCACTATCATCTATGAAAAAACCAGGGGTGGTATTTCAGGTAAAGAAGGTTATTATCAGATTAGAACGGATGTCGGAAATATCAGTATCACCTACCAGTTCATTGGATATAAATCACTTACAAAAAATATTCTACTTCTTCTTAATGACACCCTCGAAATAAATGTAGGCCTGACGCAGGAGGTAAATCAAATTGACCAGATTGTTATCAGTGCCGGCAGAACAGAACAAAAGCTCTCAGAATCTACCGTTTCTCTAAGCATCATTTTGCCCGATGTACTTGAGAAAAGTCAGATAACAGATGCCGAAGAATTGATTAACAAGACCTCCGGAATAGAAGTTCTCGACGGTCAGGCTTCGATAAGGGGCGGGAGTGGCTTCAGTTACGGTGCGGGGAGCAGAGTCTTGGCTTTGATCGATGGAATGCCAGTGGTTGCGGCTGATGCAGGAAATATCAAATGGCAGTTTCTCCCTCTGGAAAACCTTTCCCAGATTGAAATTATTAAAGGTGCGGCTTCAGTTTTATATGGATCTTCTGCACTTAATGGGATCATTAATTTTCGTACAGCCGACGCTGGTTTCAAACCTGTCACGCGTTTTTTTGCTGAAACTGGGTTTTACGACAAACCTCAGGATAAAAATTGGGTTTGGAGTAAAACTCCCCGTTTAAATTCTTCGGCTTCCTTTTCTCATTTGCAAAAATTCGGAAACACTGATATTGGTTTTGCTGGGACCATCCTTAGTGACGAAGGATACCGACGTTTAAATGATGAAAAATTGGGAAGAGTAAGTTTGAACATCAAACATCATAACCAAAAGGTAAAAGTTTTAAGTTATGGCATGAACATCAATACCGGAATGACTTTAAAAAGGGATTTCCTGTTATGGGAAGATGCAGCCACAGGCGCTTTGAAGCAGGATGAATCAACAGTTCAGCAACTTCACGGTAACTTCCTCGCACTGGATCCATTTATAAATCTGAAAAAAACAGATAGGTACAGGCACGATTTAAGGATGCGACTTCAATCGTTACAGAATAAATTCCCATCCAATCCAAATAATAATTCCGATGCACTTTCTTTGTTTACAGAGTATCAGGGATGGTTTAAGCTAACTAAAATCATGAATGTGAATTTTGGTGTTTCCCGGACATCAAGCCGTATCATTTCAGATTTCTATGGGAATCACGATGGTTTGAATATGGCGGCACTGACACAGGTGGATATTAAACCTGTTGACCGGTTAAAACTGAGTGCAGGAATCCGTCTTGAATACAATTCGCTGGATGGAATAAATGACAAAATAGTACCTATATTCCGAGCAGGAGTAAATTACAATCTGGCTCAATTTACTTTTCTGAGAGCTTCATTTGGACAGGGTTACCGATATCCTTCCATTGCCGAAAAGCATGCTTATACTGCGTTGGGTGCAGTGAGAATTTTCCCGAATCCATTTATCAAACCTGAATCAGGATGGAATTCCGAAATAGGTATTAAACAGGGCATTAAGATTGCATCTTTGAAAGGACAGGCTGACATTGCTTTATTTTATACCCAGAATAGTGACATGATTGAGTACGAATTTGGAAGTTATCCTGATCCGGTTTCCGGGGGATATTTTAATGGGTTCAGAGCTATAAACCTTGAGCAATCGAGGGTGTATGGATTCGAGACGGAATTTCTTCTGAATGCAGAAACCGGGAAATTTAATACTACTTTTTCAGGTGGATATATTTTTATGTACCCTGTTGAATACAATCCTGTTACCAATGAAAACAGTGAAAAGTATCTTAAGTACAGGCGCAAACATTCGGGAAAACTTAGTGTTTCCAGCAGTTATAAGAAGCTGGATTTTGGATTTGATCTTTTTGTCAAATCAAAGATTTTGAATATTGATCAAGTGTTCCTTGAACCGGCAACCAGAGAGGCTTTCCTGCCTGGTTTTTACGATTATTGGACAGCCAACAATCAAGGATATTTCCTTGCCGATGCAAATCTCGGATATCACATCAGTGATAATTATACCCTTTCACTGGTTATAAAAAATATAACAAATACCGAATATATGGGGCGGCCAGGAGATATCCGACCACCCAGAAGCTTTGGGCTCAGGTTTTCAGGAAATTTATAAAGAAAAATAATTTGCGTTTTTTTTGCACTTCTAAACGTAATTATCTAATAAAAAGGCAGTTGGGTATTCTTTGTTGGTAAAAGTCTACATTATTTAGATTTTATTAAATCCAAAATTTTGCTGTGTAATAGTTTTTCATCGAGAGGTTTTGAAATGTAGTCATTCATACCTATGGCTTTGCACTTTTCTAAGTCAACTGTGGTTACATCGGCAGTTAATGCAATGATTGGGATTTGTAAATTCATTTTATTGCGGATATGTTCCGTGGCTTCAAATCCATTCATTATTGGCATCTGCAAATCCATCAGAATAATGTCGTAGGAATTGGTTTGTAGTTTTTCAATAGCTATTTTTCCGTTGTCTGCAATATCCCAAGCGAATTTGAAATCGTCCAATATTGTTCTCATCAATAGTTGGTTGATTTTAACATCTTCAACCACCAATACTTTTAAGGGTTTAATTTTCGTTTCATATTTTTCTCCTCCATTTTCTTCCTGAAAGCTATCGGGATCAGCATTTGTTTTTTGAAAACTTAAAGTGAAACTAAAAGTTGAACCTTCATCAACTTTACTTTTTACTAAAATACTTCCTCCTTGTTTTTCTACCAGCTGTTTAACGATGGCAAGTCCTAAACCAGTGCCTCCATATAAACTTGAATTGATACTTGCTACTTGCTCAAAGTTTTCGAAAATAGTTTCAATTTTATTCTCCGGAATTCCTATCCCTGTATCGACAACTTTAAATTCAATCGTTGCTTTTTCTTCGTCTTCGTTTAGTAAATTAACACTTACAATGATTTTGCCTTTTGAAGTAAATTTTATTGCATTGCTCAAGAGGTTAATGAGAATTTGATGCAAACGAACCGAATCGCCAAGTAATATTTCGGGAATCCTGGAATCATATTCCTTTACTAATTCTAAATTCTGTTCCTGAATTTTTGTTTCAAACAAATGAAGAATTGTAGTTATTGACA
>Ga0105048_10001666_pt1 | contig 35997 bp, 34 predicted proteins | sample MAT05_FD_78382 | JGI IMG/M metagenome (GOLD analysis project Ga0105048, IMG submission 78382) | Freshwater microbial communities from Lake Fryxell liftoff mats and glacier meltwater in Antarctica - MAT-05 | ecosystem: Environmental > Aquatic > Freshwater > Ice > Liftoff microbial mat | place... | reverse complement strand
AGTTACTCCTGCAATTGGAGTGGGGATTTACGATCCTGTTTACTATTGAGTACCTACTTCGACTGATTTGTATTAGAAAACCCTGGCGTTATGTTTTCAGTTTTTTAGGATTGATCGATCTGCTTGCAATCATTCCCGGTTATTTAAGCATTTTCTTTTCCGGCAGCCAGTCGCTGCTTGTGTTAAGGGCTTTACGCTTGTTGCGGATCTTCCGGATATTCAAACTATCTCTCTATTTATCTGAAATGCAATTTTTGAGTGTTGCTATCAAAGGCAGCTTGAGAAAGATTAGTATATTCATGTTGATTGTACTTACCCTGGTTATAATTTTAGGTTCTGTAATGTACCTTGTGGAAGGTGGCAAGAATGGATTTGAAAGCATTGCAGATAGCATTTACTGGGCCATAGTAACGATTACCACAGTTGGATACGGGGATATTTCCCCGGTGACTTCCATGGGTAAGTTTGTGGCCAGCGTTATCATGTTAACCGGCTATGCCATTATTGCTGTCCCCACCGGTATTATCACTACAGAAATGGCATTGGCTATAAAGAAAAAAGAACAGAAACAGGAGGCTTGTGCCAATTGCGGCCGGGAAGGCCATGATTCAAATGCCCGCTTTTGTAAATTTTGTGGCGAAAAGCTTTAGCACGCCGCTCAACCATGCCCGATGGTTTTGCGTTTGTATTTATGTGAAGCAGCCTAATATTAGCAATTTGTTTTTTGTACTTTTCCCTCCCTTCGCTTTTAACTACGGTCAACAAGGCACCCTTTCGAAAGAAAAAAGGTTACCACTTTCGCAGTAACCTTTTCATTATAATCGTTTCAAATTTTTAAATATCGATTGCTTCGCCATAAGCCACTGCAGTAGCTTCTTTCAATCCTTCACTCATGGTAGGGTGGGGATGGATGGCGTTTAATATTTCATGTCCGGTAGTTTCTAATTTACGGGCCACTACTGCTTCTGCAATAATTTCTGTTACGTTGGTGCCTATCATGTGGCAGCCAAGAAACTCTCCGTATTTGGCATCAAAAATTACTTTTACAAAACCTTCGGTAGCTCCTGCAGCAACGGCTTTACCACTGGCAATGAACGGGAACTTGCCTACTTTAATTTCATAACCGGCATCCTTAGCCGCTTTTTCAGTAAAACCTACCGATGCAATTTCCGGTGTGCAGTAAGTACAGCCGGGAATATTGTTGTAGTCGATGGCTTCGGGATGGTGGCCGCTTAAATGTTCGGCTGCATTGATGCCTTCTTTACTGGCTACGTGTGCCAACGCCTGTCCCGGAGTACAGTCGCCGATAGCATAAATACCCGGTACACTGGTTTGTCCAAAAGCATCTACAGTGATCTTTCCTTTTTCTGTTTTTATGCCCAGTGCTTCCAGGCCAATATCTTCAATGTTGGCCAATACCCCAACAGCACTCAATAAAATGTCAGCTTCCAGGATCACTTCACCACCGGCAGTTTTTACTGTTGCTTTTACGCCTTCACCGCTGGTGTCCACACTCAACACTTCGCTGCTGGTCATAATGGTCATGCCCTGTTTCTTGAATTGCTTTTCCAGTTCTTTGCTGATGTCTTCATCTTCTACCGGTACCAGCCTTGGCATGTATTCCACCATGGTAATTTTTGTTCCCATGCTGTTATAGAAATAGGCGAACTCACTTCCGATTGCGCCGCTTCCGCAAACGATCATCGTTTTTGGTTGCTGCGGCAAAGACATTGCTTTCCGGTATTCAATTATTTTTACACCATCAATCGGCAGGCTGGGTAAGGCCCTTGCCCGGCCACCAGTGGCGATGATGATATTTTTTGCTTCTATTATTTGTTTTGTATTGTCCGCAGCAGTTACTTCTAATTTGCCGGGAGCAATCAATTTACCAAAGCCCATGATCACATCGATCTTATTTTTCTTCATCAGGAACTGGATGCCTTTGCTCATTTTATCGGCCACCCCACGGCTGCGTTTGATAACGCCACCAAAATCATGAGCGGCGTTTTCAACCGTTATACCGTAGTCGGCAGCATGTTTAGTGTATTCATAAACCTGGGCGCTTTTCAATAAGGCTTTGGTAGGGATACAACCCCAGTTGAGGCAGATACCACCAAGACTTTCTTTTTCTACTATCGCCACTTTTTTACCTAGCTGGCTAGCCCTGATAGCAGCAGGATAACCACCCGGGCCACTGCCTAAAACAATTACATCGTATGCCATAATTAATCTGATTTATATTTTTGGATTACCGCAGGTTGTTTTGCGGACGGTTTTTATTAAACGAGGGCAAATTTACTCTGAAAGAGAAGATTATCCAAAAACTAAATTACGGGATATTTAACCTGTCGATTATGGCTTCGTTACCAGACTAAGTATTAATTTTAAGGATGATGAAAACCGGTCTCTTGATTTTTTTCGTATTATGCTGTCTTTCTGCAAAGTCGCAAAAAATACCCGCCTGGAAGATCACGGATGTAGCAGATTATTTTAGCAAAAAGAATGATACTGTTTATGTTATTAATTTTTGGGCAACCTTTTGCCTCCCCTGCATTGCTGAAATTCCTTTTATGCAGGAAATCACTAAGAAATATGCGGATAAAAAAGTGAAGCTGCTGCTGGTGAGCCTCGATATGGCCAGTGCTTACCCCAAAGAGATCAGTTTATTCGCACAACAGCGTTCTTTTACTTCCGATATAGTATGGCTCAACGAAACGGATGCTGATTACTTCTGCGACAGGATCGATAAAAAGTGGAGCGGAGCTATCCCGGCAACTATTATGGTGAATGCGGCTACGGGATACAGGAAGTTTTACGAGCAGGAGTTTAAGGAGGAAGAATTTGAATTAGAATTGGTAAAGGCGTTGGGAACGGGAAGTGAGTAATGGGCTATTTATTTACCTTATCGGATTCAATTTCACTAGATTGTCAGAGGTACGAGTCGGTATTTTACCAACGAAAATTTCTTTTACAGATGAAATCAAAAGTCTAAGAAAAAAGAAAGCCTGCCTTCGATATTGCGCAATCAACCATCAACCTCCAACCATCAACCTCCAACCTTCAATCTCCAACCATCAACTCTTCCGCTTAATTCCACAGCCCACACTTTTACTTTCTTTTTGTGAAATTTCTTTTCCCGTGGTTAATTCGTCAATGGCTAGTTGCAGGTGCTTGCGGGTTACGTTGTCTGCATCGGATGGGTTGTTGTCGATGGCCCCGTGATAAACAAGTTTCAGTGATTTGTCGAACAGGAAGGTTTCCGGGGTACGGGTGGCGCCCATTGCATCGGCCAATTCGCTGTCGGTATCTACAGCGTACTTCCAGTTGTACTCTTGTTCGTCCGAATACGCTTTCATGGCTTCATAGCTATCTTGATTGCCCCGGTATGCTTCATTGCTGTTTAACACCACCACACCGATATTGTTTTTTATCGCATAGGCGGAAATGTCCTTTGCTCTTTGCTGGTTCTTCACCACATAAGGACATGTGTTGCAACTGAAAATTACCAGCAGGCCATTTTGTTGCTTTAATTCTTGCAGGGTGATTTCCTTGCCAGAAACATCTTTTAATTTTTTGTCAGCTTTGGGAAGCGTGCTGCCCATTGGTAAAGGTTCAATAGAATTGAAGGATAACAGGGTGAGTGCGGCAATGGCGGTGACACCGGTTAATAACTTTTTCATACAATATTTTTTCATTGAAGTTAACCACTATCACCTGTTTTGGCAAGCCGCTTATGTATTTTTTGGGGCGGTGCCTTTCTAATCTTCCTCCGTCTTTCGCTGGTCGGCAATGGCTTTCAGCGATTTGATACTTACATTCAGTTCGAAGCCGATAAGCAAAACAAGTGAGTTGATATAGATAAGTGCCATTAAAACGATAATGGTGCCGATAGAGCCATAAAGTGCATTGTACTTGCCATAATTGTTAACAAAATAAGAAAAGCCAACGGTGGCCATGATACTTAAGAAAGTGGCCAGTATGGTGCCAGGAGAAAGTATCTTCCAGCGCTTGTGAACTGCCGGGGCGTATTTGTAGATAAAAGCAATGGCGTAAAAGATGAGGCCCACAATAAAAACCCACCGCACATAAAAAATGATTGTCCGGATGGTGGCACTTTTTATACCCACCCATTTTAAAACGGCCCCCTGGGTGATCAGTAAGATGAGGCAACCTAATACCAATAGAAAAATAAGCGCCGTTAGCCGGATGGCTACCATGCGGTTGTGAAAGTCGTTGCGTTTTGCAAAGCCAATATAGTTTTTATTAAATGATCGCATTAGCCCCATCATGGCGTTAGAAGCAAAAAATAAAGCCAGTATCAAACCAAAGGAAAGTAAACCTATTTTGGAATCATCTAAAAAGGAGTCAACAAATTTTATCAAATTTACATTGTAAGTTTTTGTGGGTACAATGTCGGTGATCAGCGCATGCAATTCTTTCTTCATGCTCGATTTCTTGATAAATGGCAGGTTAGGAATGAGGGTAAATAAAAATAAAAAAGAAGGGGGGATGGCCATGATGAAATTGTAAGCGATGGCGGAAGCTCTTTCAGTGAGCCCGGTGGTTTTTACCTGCCTGTAGAAGAAACCAATAACATCAAATAACGGCACACCTTCAAATCCCGGCAAATACCAGTTTTTGCTTTTGCGGAGAACAAAGGCGATAGGTGTTTTGGTTATTAGGATGCGTTCGAATTTGGTCAAGCTGGGTTATATTATTGGATTGTAATATTGTTTAATTTTGAAATGTAAAATTGCTGCATTCTTAAACCTGGGGCTGTTGATTTTTTTTACGTTCAACCAGATCACCGCAAGGCATGCGCCATTTACTGATACAGTTATTTACTTTCCTTCGGCTTTTTTCTTCATTAATGTATCAAGTGCCTGCTGGTAGGCCCTGGCATACTGTAAATGTTCCGGGTAAGTAGCGGCAAAATTTGAGCCGCCCCTCAAATCGGCCTTGGCAACAAAAAATAAATAATTGGTGGCCGGGGCATGTAATACCGCATCTATCGTTTTTTGCGATGGGGTACAAATCGGACCGGGCGGCAGGCCTTTATTGATATAAGTATTGTAGGGCGATTGCACCCTTAAATGCTTTTCATAAATACGCTTTAGTCCAAAATCTTTTAATGCAAATTTTATGGTAGGGTCTGCACCCAGCGGCATGTGCACCTGTATCCGGTTTAGGTAAACACTGGCAATTTTTCCTTTGTCGTCTTCTTTGTTGGTTTCTTCTTCCACGATACTTGCCAGCGTATATACCTGTCGTTTGTTTAACCCAAGGCCTTCTGCAAGGTTCCGTCTCTCTTCATTCCAGAATTTTTCCTGTTCGTTATACAATCTTTTAAAAAGCTTTGTAAAGGAGGTGTTCCAGGTCAGGTTATAAGAATTGGGTATGATCGCAGTCATTACCGTATTGCTATCTAAACGGTAGGGAGCCAGTGAATCGGCATTGTTTAAAAAAGTAATTACCGATAGGGAATCAGATTCAAAATTAGCCGCTATTTTTTTTGCAAGGTCTTCCTTAGTCCTCAGTTTGGTGATGACTAAGTTTACCGCTGTTTGCCGGCCCGATTTCAGTTTTTTTAATATGCTGTAAATACTGCTGCCTTTTTCAAAAACATATTTGCCTGTCTTTATGCCGGAGGGGTAATCGACCAGTTTCGCCACCAGCGTAAATACGCCACTGTTTTTTACAATACCATTTTCCTTCAAGCCAGCGTGTACACTCGAAAATTTGCTGCCTGTTTTTATAAAGAAACTCTTTTTATCTTCTTCAAAACCGGTGGCGGTGCCAAATACGAGCCATACTGAAATAGAAGCTGCTACCAGTAAGCCAATGAATATCCACCTCAAGATTTTTTTGCCTGTTGTCATAGCTGTTGATGCTGCTGAAAGTTGGATAAAAGTAAAATAAAAAACCCCGTCAATGGCGGGGTTAAGTATATTTTTATCAATTTTATTAGTTCCTTGGAGAATCCGGGGGAGTAGTACCAGGCAACTGCTGGGTAGCAGGAGCTTGTCTTACTGGTGCAGTACCGGAAGCGTTATTGATCAGTTCATCTGCTTTAGATGAGGAACCGCCGGTTTTAGGAATAAATGCAGGTGACAATATACATAGTATGCCAACGATACCGCCAAAAACCCAGGTGCCCTTTTCCAATACATCTGTGGTTTGTTTAACACCCATCAACTGGTTGCCTACGCCACCGAAAGTGCCTGATAAACCTCCGCCTTTTGGGTTCTGTACCAATACAATCAATCCTAAAATTACTGAAGCAAGGATCACTAAAATTCCGAATAATACTAACATGTCAAGGTTCTTTTATTTGATTAATTTTGGCTGCAAAGTAAGCGCTTTTGCCGGGATCGAGCAAACTTAATTTTTGCAGTACTTCAATGGCTTTATTTTTACGGCCCTGTTGCAGTAAAACTTCGGCCATGGCTTCGGTTACCACCTCGTCGTCCACATTCGATTTTTCAGCCAGTTGCTGGATATTACTTTCGGTATTATTGGCTTCTATTTCATCCGGGCTGCTGGCTTTTATCAATTGTTCCGTATGAATTTTCTTCATTGTTTTCAACCATTCCGTGAAACTTTTGAGTTGTTTTCCCAATTTGTCTTCCGGTTTCGCTTCTTCGCTTAATTTGATCCCCACGCTGGCAAAATAATCTGTTGTATGCAGGGGCTCAAACAAGGGTGCATCGTCCCTAATATCAGTTACAATCGGTTCTATTGAGCGTTGGAATGCAGGCAGTACGTTTTCTTGTTCGTCTGTTGATACTCCCGTTTCCATGGGCGTATCAATAGCTGCTTCTATTTTCTCATCCGATGTTTCAGTTAGGGCTACTACAGGTTCTTCGGTACTTGCGGCTTCTTTAACTGGTTCTTCCGCAGTTTCATTTTCAGCATTTGATTCATCCTGTGCCGGTTGATCTGTTGCAGGGAAGTCCTCTTCCTGTAAAACGGCGCCTGCGTTTAGCTGTTCCTCTTCAGGTACATTCATCTCATCCGGTACCATTACTCCAGGCTCGTCCGGACTTCGTTCCAGCGCAACAACCGGTAAAACTGCTGATTGGCCTGCAATAGGGGTTGCTATGTTGCTTTCAGTGTCTTTCGTTATTTCAATTGACGGCAATATATTATGCTCCGGAATACCTGAAATGGGTTCAATGTGGGGAGGGGGTACGCTATCATTATCCGCAGCTATTATGGCTTCTCCTGGATCAATCTCAGTATCCTTAAGGGAAACCATATCGTTTTCTTCTAAAGAAAATTTTTGCTGGTCCACAATGGCGGTATGTGGCCTGCCGGCTTCCAGTAATTGAAAATTTAACCAGTAATTATTATTGAAGATAGCAGCAGTTTTTTTTACCTGTTTTTTATATTGGGGACTTTCTTTTTTTAATGACTGCAACAGGTAAAACTGCGCAACGGGAAAATAGGGGTACTCACCGGTAATCTTTTCGAGGAAGCCAACCGTATCGGTACCGGCAGGATCTTTTTTAAAAACCGACTCGAAAAGCGATTGGTATTTTTCCATGAATCAAAACTATACTTAAAAAAATAAAAGAAATCAGGTTAACCGTTACCAGTTAGAAAATATTTTATTGAAAATAGCATCCACGATATTCTTTACAATCTCCTCATTTCGTTCAGCCTCGGCCTGCGAAAGGCTTTGGGTAGAGGGAAAATCAAAGGTACTGGTAACATCGGTTTCAAGGCTTTTGGTATCGTCCAGTGTGTTTTTAAATACCAGGTGAAAGGATACCGCCAGCCGGTTGGTGCTTGCAGTGCTGCCGCTGATACCGGTAGTGCTTACTGAATAGTCCGTCACATAACCGTTAATGTCATAATGTGCATTGTCGTCGTTGGTTTGTGTAAGGCGTGTGTTACCAATAATCTTTTGTTTTAGTCTTTCCGTTAATTGCGGACTTAGATTCGGGTTGATGTACCGGGCCTTATTTTCCAAAAAATTTACCCGGAAAGTTTTTACTTCCAAAGGAATTGAAACATCCTTAAATGAATATTTGCATCCTGCACAACTGCATAGGCAGTTACATACGAGCAATAACAGGAAGGTCTTAATTGTTTTGCCTGCAAGTGAAAGGCGATCGGCCATAGTCCATGGTCGACCGGCCCTGCTTGATAGCTCATATTTTGACGCTTTTAGCTGGTCATTGCCCATTGTGTGTTGCCCATTGACCTTATTATTCTTCAATATCATATTCTTTCAGTTTTCGGTATAGGGTTCGTTCACTAATACCCAGGTCTGCCGAAGCATCTTTACGTTTGCCCCGGTGCTTTTTTAACGCTTTTATGATCAGTTCTTTTTCTTTATCCATGATACTCAACGACTCTTCCACCGCTTCCAGGTGTTGAATGTCCTCACCATTTTGGTTTATAAAAACCGGTTGAACCTGTTGTCCATAATTGCCGGATTGTTTTAAATCGGGCAGGTTGTTTTCGTTGTTGTTATTGTAAACGGGGATGTGCTGTGCAACAGAAGGGTTTTGCAAGATATCGAAGAACATTTTTTTCAGTTCGGTAACATCTTTCTTCATGTCAAAAAAAAGCTTGTATAATATCTCCCTTTCGTTGGCAAATTCGTGCTGGCTTTCCGTATGTTTATTTCCTACCAATACGGGCAGGCGGTTAAAATTATTTTCAGGTAAAAACTTTTGCAGTTCCCTTGCAGCAATATTTTTATCTTTTGATAACACAGAGATTTGTTCAGCGATATTTTTTAACTCTCTCACATTACCGGGCCAGGTATAATTCATCAGTAAATTTCTTGCGTCCTCATCCAGTTGCACCGGTGATGTCTTGTAGCGGTCGGCAAAGTCGGCAGCAAACTTCCTGAACAGCAAGGGAACGTCATCCTTTCTATCCCTTAGTGCTGGAACCCTTATCGGTACTGTATTTAAGCGGTAGTAAAGATCTTCCCTGAACCTGCCTGTCTGGGCAAATTCGATCAACTCTTTATTGGTTGCGGCAATCAGCCGTACATCTGTTTTTTGCACTTTGCTGCTGCCTACCCGGATGTATTCACCGGTTTCCAGTACCCGTAAAAGCCGTGCCTGCGTGCCCAGTGGCAATTCCCCAATTTCATCTAAAAAAAGGGTGCCGCCATTCACGGTTTCAAAATATCCTTTGCGGCTGTCCACCGCCCCGGTGAACGAGCCTTTTTCATGGCCGAATAATTCTGAATCAATCGTACCTTCCGGGATAGCGCCGCAGTTAACCGCAATAAAAGGATTGTGTTTTCTGGCGCTGAGTGCGTGAATGATCTGCGAAAAAACTTCTTTACCCACGCCGCTTTCGCCATTGATCAATACACTTAAATCGGTATTGGCTACCTGAATGGCAACATTCAGCGCATGGTTCAATGCTGGTGAATTGCCAATAATACCGAACCTGTTTTTTATACTTTGCAAATCCATATTTACTCCCTCCGCCTCCGCCAGCCAGCGGAGGAACTTGGTTTAAAATTATTAAATATTCTTTTCAATTACTTTTAGGGTAGCTTCAAGGTTATTTAGAATGTCTTTGTTGGCAAACCTGGTTACTTTTATTCCCAACGCTTCTAATTCCCGTTGCTTTGGTCATGGTTTTTTATATCATTTAAATTATGGATACTTCCATCAATTTCAATGGTCATTTATTGAGCATGACAATAAAAATCTGCAATATAAAGTGATACCGGATGTTGTCTTTTAAACTTTAGTGCTGGAAAATATTTGTTCAACCGCCCCACAAAATAATTTCGGTTGCAGATACATCATTCCTTCCTTTTTTCGCTAACTCAAAAATCATTCAACAGGCTCCGTAAAACATTGAACCCGATTTTTCATTCATTTTAAAAATAGTGTCAGTTTTCACCAGTAAATCTTTATTTTTTTATTTTTAAAGCCTACGCTTAAATTTAGTAAATGGGCGATAAAGTATTATACGCTATTGCTCCCACTTCAGGGAGCGGAGAGGGTTGTTCCTATCAATGTACCAGCCGTGCATCTTTCAACTTGCACATAAACATACTCCCCCTTGTTATAATTTCCTTTTGGAAATACAACTACTTTATTCTGTTCATTCCGGCCATGCAATTCTGCTACATTTTTTTTAGAAACCCCTTCTACCAGTACTTTAAACGTTTTGCCCACATCCGCCTGCATACTCTCCAATGAATGTATCCTGTGCAGGGCGATCATTTCCTGCAGCCGCTTTTTCTTTACCTCCTCCGGTATATCGTCTTTAAACCTCCTTGCAGCAAGTGTTCCGGGCCTTTCGCTGTAAAAATACATATAGGCCAAATCGAAATGGCAATATTGCATCAGGCTCAGCGATTGCTGGTGGTCTTCTTCCGTTTCAGTACAAAATCCGGTGATCATATCGGTGGATAAACCGCAACCAGGAATCAGTTCTTTTATCCGGTTCACTTTGGCAATATACCATTCCCGGGTGTAGGTCCGGTTCATCAATTGCAATACACGGCTGCTGCCACTTTGCACCGGCAGGTGAATGTAGTTGCAGATGTTTTCATATTTGGCTATTGTAAATAATACTTCGTCTGTAATATCTTTTGGATGGGAGGTGGAGAAGCGTACCCTTAATAAAGGATTGATCAAAGCCACCTGCGTCAGCAGTATAGCAAAAGTTACAGGCTCGCCATCCCGCCCCGGCGGGGCCGAAAGAGGAGCGTTGGTGCCTTCTGGCGTCGAAAATATTTTTTCATCAATAAACGCTTCCAAAATCCCCCCATGGTGAGATGGGGGGGCTGTCCAGTGATAGCTGTCTACATTTTGCCCCAGTAACGTTACTTCCCTGTACCCGTTATTAAACAAATCTGTACACTCGGCGATGATACTTTGTGCATCCCTGCTTCGTTCTCTGCCCCGGGTAAACGGAACCACACAAAAGGAGCACATATTATTGCAGCCCCTCATGATACTGACAAAAGCGTTTACACCATTGCTGTTGAGCCGGATGGGGGAGATATCAGCATAGGTTTCTTCCCGGCTTAATAAAACATTCACTGCTTTTTGGCCGGTTTCTGCTTCCTGTACCAGGCCAGGCAAAGTTCTGTAGGCGTCGGGTCCTACCACGATGTCCACCAGTTTTTCCTCCTGTAAAAATTTTTCTTTTAAGCGTTCGGCCATGCAGCCCAATACGCCTATCAGGAGGCCGGGGTTTGATCTTTTTAAACTTCTGAATTCGGTGAGGCGCTTGCGTACAGTGATTTCCGCTTTTTCCCTGATAGAGCAGGTGTTAACAAATATCAGATCGGCTTCTTCCAGGTTTTTGGTTGCCCCAAAGCCGTTGCCCTGTAAGATCGATGCTACCACTTCACTGTCGGCAAAGTTCATAGCACAGCCATAACTCTCTATATAGAAATGTTTTTTGAAAACTGCGTCTTTGGTAACAGCTACGGCAAAAGCTTCACCCTGCCTGCTTTCGTCGTGTATTTTACCGTTGATATCTGCTAAAACTTCCATTGTAAAAATTGGATGCAAAAATAGGTGTTTATACCGTAACCGTGCCAGATTGACAGAAGATCAGCATGAATTATTTAGAGGATAGGGAAATCAAAAATCAATAACAGGGCGTATTGAGGCTGGACATATATTTTAAAATGAATTAATAAATCCAGGTGGGTAGTGTACAACCAGCATCACAATTTTTTTGTCAGTTCGTGCAGCGGCACTTTTTCCTCAACCTTTTTATCAAAAAAAAGCATTTTAACGGCCACTAACATCATCAGCACAGCGAAAATCTTTTTTACAGTTTCCTGTGGTAAACTAAGGGCTATTTTACTGCCAAAAAAACTGCCGATTAAAAAGGCGAGCGATATGATCAGCACAACTTTCATATCAACATAGCCCTGTTTGTAATACTGAAACACGCCTAAAATTCCTACCGGTAAAAGAAGGATACCCAGGGAAGTACCCTGTGCCATTTTTTGAGAAAAGCCAAGAAAAAAGATCAGGGCCGGTACGATTATAATACCGCCTCCTACACCTACCATACCGCCCATCATACCGGCTGCTATCCCTATGATGATAAGGATAATAACTGTTTGCATATCCATAGTCCCTTTTTTAGCATTCATGATTGTCTTGGAAACTTTTCGGTGTAAAACTCAACTGCTTTATTGATGATGGAATAGGCTGCTTCTTTATCCTGGAACTCATCAATCTCAACCACTTTATTTTCCAGCACTTTATAATTTTCAAAATAGTTTCTCAGTACGGTAATAAAATGCCTGGGCAGTTCATTTACATTGGTAAAATGATTTACTGTGGGGTCCTGGGTGGCTACAGCAATTATCTTGTCATCCTTTTCACCGTTGTCAATCATCTGCATGTTTCCAATCACAGTTGCCTGCACCAGGCACAATGGCTGGATACTTTCGCTGCACATCACGAGGATATCCAGTGGATCATTGTCTTCACCCAACGTTTGAGGAATAAAACCATAGTTCACCGGGTAGTGGAAGGAGGAGTAAATGACCCGGTCTAACTTGAGTAAGCCGGTTTTTTTATCCACCTCGTATTTGGCCCGGGAGCCCTGGGATATTTCAATTACTGCGTTTACGATCGAAGGCGATTTGGTTCCGTAGTGGGCACCGTGCCAGGGGTGAAGTACATACATAATTAAAGATTTTTTTAGTTAGTTGATTCGTTTAAATCCTATCCATACAGCCGCAATACCAATTTACAGACTGGCTGGTAAATACAATAAACTCATTGCAATTTTCCTATCCCGCTGCAGTTGCAGATTTTTAAATGAAAAAGTAGAAAAGGTTTTGAAGCCAACACAAACAACGGTTGCTGGCAACACATTGCAGTTGTGACTGACTGGATCATTTCTTTTCCAAACGACTGTCGCCTTTGCCTGCGCTACGTTGCAGGTGATGTTAGTAAAAAAGCTGGTTATTGGAAACAACTTATTTAAATAAAGTAAACCACCTCCATAACGAAGAACACTGCCGATGGCACTGCCCAAATCCACCAGCAAAAAATGTTTCATCATCGGAACAAGGTGTTAAAGGTTTCCAGAAAAAGTATATTTTAAATCGATCAGCCACTGCCCGTTGATCCTTACCACTTTCACTTTATTTTTTTCATCTTTTTTATAACTGTTAGAGTAGTTGACAATCGTTACAGAATCACTTACATTACTCACTTCATTCACTATAATATCTGCTTTACTGTAATTTTCCAGCTCTTCTTTTGATTTGGATTTAAAGTGCTTTTCAAAAAGATCGAAATACTGCTTGTTGGTTTCTTCTTTTAATACATAATTTTCAGCTTCTTTAAAATTGCTTTCCTGGATGTCTTTTATAAATCCCCTGGCAACTTCAATGTCGGTATTGGGTATTTTTTTTTCAGGATTACAGGAAAATAAAATGGCAGTGCAGCAAAGGAGTAGATAGATTTTCTTTTTCATAATTAAAGATAAACATCTTTGTTAAATGCAAACTACCGGTGTTATGTTGGTTGGAATATTTAAGTAATTCCGCATTACTGTTATTGATTTACAGCTTCCGTAAGCTTATCCATCTCCGCTTTGCTGTCATCAATTATTTTTTTCAGCGAATCGGTATTTATATTTTTATATTTTTTAAAGGCTTTATTGATTGAATCTTTTAGCCCATCCATGTTTTTCATTCCTTCATTTAATTGTTTCATTCCCTCCTGCAGGTTATCATTTGTTATTCCGGCGCTTTTCATGCCAGTGGATGACATCGATATTTTCCATACGCCGTTTTCCTTTAGAAGCAAAAAAGATTGGAGATTGTCCTTGCCATCGATATTGAAATTCACATTAACTGTGGCATTGTCACCATCAATTTTCTCGTCTTTAATATCAATTTTGGCATTGCTGGTCTTGTTACGGAGCTCTGTACTCATTTTTTCTTTCATTTGTCGTACAGAAGCAGAGTCAAGGTTGCCAATAAAATTTTCTCCCAGTTGAAGTAAACTCACGTCCTGGCTGCTGATATACTTTTTCAATTCTTCTATATCACCTTTTCGGACGGCGTCGATAAAAGAGGCCACCACAGCCTCTGGCGAATTATTTAACGGGCCGCTGCATTCGCTGAACAATGCTGCACAAATGATCAGTAAGACTATTTTTTTCATGGCGTTTATTTTGAAGCTAACGATGTTGCTGGATTGTAAAGTTAACCAGATCTTTCATTCAGCATAGCATCAAAAAAAAGGAGGCGGCAAACCTGCCACCTCCCTGTTATTAATATGGTACAGGAAATACTTAATTCCGTTTGTCATTACCCATCTCATGCTCCTTATCCCTGTCATAAGCTTTGATAATGGCTTTTACCAGTTTATGCCGAACTACGTCCTCTTCATCCAGTTCGATATGCGATATCCCATCTACATTTTTTAAAATACGCAAAGCTTTATCAATACCGCTCCGCATATTTTTTGGTAAATCAATCTGGGTTGGATCGCCAGTTATAATTGCCTTGGCATTGGCTCCAATACGGGTAAGGAACATTTTTAGCTGCCCGTCGTTGGTATTTTGTGCTTCATCTAAAATGATAAAGGCATTGTCCAATGTACGTCCCCTCATATAAGCCAGCGGTGCAATTTCAATGGTTCGGGTAGTCATATAATAGCCCAGTTTATCTGCAGGAATCATATCATCAAGGGCATCATACAAAGGGCGTAAATACGGATCGATCTTTTCTTTCAGGTCGCCGGGCAGGAAGCCTAAATTTTCTCCGGCTTCCACTGCTGGCCTGGTTAAAATAATTTTTTTCACCGATTTGTTTTTCAAAGCCCTAACTGCCAGTGCAACTGCAGTGTAGGTTTTACCGGTACCCGCAGGGCCAATGGCAAATACAATGTCATTTTTATCCACTGCAGTCACCATTCTTTTCTGGTTGGCAGTGCGTGCCCTCACTGTTTTTCCATTGGGGCCAAAAACCAGTACATCATTGGGGTTACGGTCAATAAAATTATCAACTGCCTGCTGGTCATCCCCCCCTAATATCTGTTCAAAATAATTTTCACTCATGTGCCCGTTGCGCTCTATATACTGCACTATGAGATCGATCTTTTCTTTTGCATCCACTATCTGTTCCGGGGCTCCACTTAATTTTACCTGTGTGCCACGGCTTAAAATTTTCAGCAGCGGAAATTTCTTTTTAAGGATGTCCAATTTACCATTGTTAACGCCAAAAAACTCGATGGGGTTAACAGATTCGAGGTTGATAATGGTTTCTGTCAATGTACTTTTAATTTAGGTTTATAAATGTGGTGAGGTACTAACTTTTTTATTCTGCATTCATTGTACCAAATTTAACAGTTTGCTACCGATAAGCAGTATTATTATTTATACACACGATGTTAAAAACGAAAATGAAATGCTGTGATGACGTGAGTTGATGTTGTAGTAATGGCAAAAAAAAATATTTATTACCATGTGCCGCAGCATACTACCGTAGCCGTAGATTCGCTCAATTACAAATCAATATTGTTTACATCTCAATCCAGGTATGGTCAGCAAGCAGCTTCACCGGGGCTATAAATGATTTGTAAGGGCCGGCAGTGCCACCATATTCTTTTGGACTGATCAATGAAAGGGTGCAGGAAGAATCATTTTTTTTATACAGAAAATAGGTTTGACCGATCACCGGAACAAAACTCAGCCTGGCATCGTAAATGATCATGCTTAATTCTTTACGCATCTGGATTTCCCGGGCTTGAACAGCGAGCAGCTCAATTTGTTTACGGATCTGTTCCAGTTGCATATTGGTTTGTTCTTCCATCGCTGTTAAAGCCTTGTGCCGGATAACGCCCTGTTCCGTTGGCTTAATCAATGCGCCGCTTACCGAAGTGGAGTAGGGGATAACGCTCATCTGTTTGTGATACACTTCTGTATTCGTGTAAGCGTTACCGTCAGGAGTAGGTCCCTGCTGTATAATTTTCAGGTAACCGTTGGGTTGCAATGCATGCAATACGGTGAGTGCAACCTGGTTATTTCTTTTAAAAACTACTTCAAAGTTCAATGCATCGGTAAACTGAACCAACACGGTATCCGCCAGCTCTATGTCACTAAAGGGATGCTCCTCCCCATCAGCGATTAAGGTATAAGCAGATCCGAATGCCTGGTTTTCAAGTGTAACCCAATTAAGGCTAATGGCAATTTCTTTTTTATTTTCCGTTGCCCGTATTGTATAGATACCTGATTTTGGACGGTTGCCCAATTCGTATGTTCCCTTCTCAGGAAACAATTGCCACGCCGCTAAAAAATTATATGCCTGTACCATGCTACGCAATTTTAAAATTTAATTACGTCAATACAAAATCAAATGAATTTTGTTGCGGTGAGTTTAAGAGAACAAAGAGAATTTTTAAAAAAGGTAAAAACACAGGGCACATTTGTGTACCATTATATTTTTATGTACCGTTTCTCAGTTCAACCACCTTCTCATTTGCTGTGTGGTTCGTTGTCTTTTTCTAAGGTTCCACATTTCCAGCGTACCAAAACGTTGGTAATTACGGGTAACCTGGTTTTCCGCTGCCAGGGTTTCCGGCGTGTCATTTAATAGTTCATCCAGCTCATTTTTGTTTACAGGTATAGTCATACCTATGGTATTACTTTTCATACATTTAATATTTAAGTTAAATAATTTTCCCGCAAATAACCAGGTTTTTGCGCCCGGTCGGATACTTTTTTCAGGCAGGCAATGGTGTTAGAAACCATTAAATAATGCAGCATTATTGAATTGCGCCGCAAATATACGATGCTTATAAAACGCATCCAAATACATTGCCTGGTTGTCTTGAAATATAATGTTAAAAGGTAGTTACAGTAAGGAAGGCGGCAATTACCAGGTGATAAACGGGCAGGGAAACAGTAAAACATGCAGTATGGTACGTGGTTATTTTATAAAATCAATATCTTCATAGGCCTGAGTTCAAAATAGTATCATGTCAAAAGCCGTATTGCCACCTGTTTTTTTTGTTTCGCTGTTTATATTGCTCTCCGGCGTTGCATATTGCCAGGTGCCTGCTGATAAAACGGATACTTTTTTTTTAGTAAAGAAAAAAGGCCTGCTGGGTAAGTTGGGCAAGAGTATATCTACCAGTGCCGATGAATCTGATCCGGTAATAAAAGCTAATCCTTTTCTTCTTTATTCGGGCAAAGCCATCCGCAACATAAAAATCGTACGGCTGGGTTTTGAAAGGGATATCAATGACACCTCTAAATACCACAATGATTTCGGCGCAATAGTGGCAAATGCATTTCACACAAAAACCAAAGCTGCCGTAATAGCCAATAATCTTTTTTTTGAGACTGGAGATAGAATCAATCCTTTTTTGCTGGCGGACAATGAAAGGCATTTAAGGGAGCAACTATTTATACAGGATGCGTTAATTAGTATAGAAAAAATTTCAGGGTGCAGCGATTCGGTAGATATGTTGGTAGTGGTGAAGGATGTATTTTCAATAGGCGGAGGAGCCGACATCACCAGTGCAAAAAAAATGCAGTTTGAGTTAAAAGATGAAAACCTGCAGGGCAGCGGTTCTAAGCTTGCGTTTAGCCTGTTGTATGATTCGGACAGGAAGCCCAACTTTGGTTTTGGTGCCGAATTTTTGAAAAGAAATGTAAAGGGAACGTTTATTAACTGGACGGCAGGGTTTAAAAGTTTTAAGGGTGCTTTCAACAGCAGCCGGAATGAAGAAACGATTTTTTACACGGGTTTTGAAAAACCACTGGTTAGCCCTTATATCCCCTGGGTCGGCGCCATTAATGTATCATTTAACAAAACAAAGAATAATTACCTGGCTGATTCTGTTTACCAGCGGGATTTCCGGTACAGTTATCAGAACATGGATGGATGGTTCGGGTATAATTTCGGAAGCCAGCGGCTGCTGCGCAAAAACTTGCCTTCCCGATTCCGGAAATTCATCGCCATCAGGGCGTTCTATCAGCATTTTACTTCTTTACCCGATACCGCGGTAAAAAAATTTGATATCCGCTACAGTAATGTTACAGGTGTACTGGCATCGGCAAGTATTTTTAAGCAGAATTTTTTCCGGACCAATTTTATTTATGGTTTTGGCCGGAATGAAGATGTTCAGGAAGGTTTTAACCTGTCTTTGATCAGTGGATGGATCAACAAAAGCGACACGGTGAGCACCAATATAAGATCGAGACCCTATTTTGGTTTGGAAGGCATCCGCAGTCATTTGAATACAAAAGGATTTTTTAGCACCTATACGTTGCGGATAGGGGCGTACCTGTATAAAAAGAAATGGGAAGACCTCGATATCCTGCTTTATGTGGATCATTTTACCAGGAAGAAAAAAATCAATGACTCATGGTTTTTCAGGCAGTTTTACAGTGCCGGCTTTACCAGGCAAATTTTAGCAACCTTGAACCAGCCCCTATACCTGAACAGTGTTTTTGGTCTGCCGTATTTTAATAATGGAACAATACAGGCAGACCTGAGATGTACGGCCAAAACAGAAGCAGTTTTTTACAACCTCACCAAATTCTGGGGGTTTCGTTTTGCCCCGTTCATCTTCGGAGATATGTGTTTGGTAAAGCCGGCCAGGGAAAAGTTTTCGCAAAGCGAATTGTACAGCGCTGTTGGAGCAGGGTTGCGTACCCGAAATGAAAATCTTGTATTTGGAACAATTGAACTAAAGGCATTTTATTTTCCAAGAACGATACAGGATATGGGCAACTGGAGGGTAGAAGTAAACAGTAATATCAGGTTTAAGTACAGTGATATATTCAGCAGAAAGCCTGATTTTATCGTGCCCAACTAACCGATTGAATATTCTTTTAAAAAAAAAGTAAAAAAAGACGATTATAAAATAAAAATTCATTTACTTTGGCCTGCCAAAAAAAATGCCCCCGCCGTAGAAACGGGGGGACTTTAACGATTGCTTGCCATATGAAAATTCTTAATTATATTTTTTGAACTGATTGCCTCAGTTTTTGTTTACGCTTTAGATGTAAACTCTTTTCACGATTGCCTGCTTTTTTTAACGATTGCCTGCTGTATGATTACCGCTCTCATCTTGACAAAACAAAATTAAGATGTGTCAGGTTTACATTATAATCAAATTGTGAACGGTTTTATTATGCTGAAGGGGATTTTAAATGTACGAAAACCATACTCACACTGGATTATAGCAAAAAATATTTATGATGCCCAGTCGATTTTCAGATACATTATTTCAATTAATTCATTCACTCGAAAAAGCAGAAAAACGAAATTTTAAGCTATATATTAAAAGAAGTTCGGGAAATGAAGACCTAAAGATCATAGAACTCTTTGATGCATTGGATAAGCTGCACGAGTATGATGAACCCCTGCTGCTAAAAAAACTCCCTTCCATAAAAAAGCCCCAGCTTTCTAACATTAAGGTTCATTTGTACAAGCAGTTGCTCGCCAGCCTGCGCTTATTGAAAAGTACGGAGAGCATCGATTTGCAGTTGAATGAGCAATTAGACTATGCCCGTATTTTATATAACAAGGGCCTATACCTCCAAAGCCTGAAAATATTAGAAAAGCTGAAAGAAACAGCCAAAGAACATTACAAGTATAATTTTTTGACCCAGGTAATCTCGTGGGAGAAAAAAATTGAAACCCTGCATATTACCCGCAGCATTCAAGACAGGGCCACCCTGCTTTCTGCAGAGGCGGTGGAAGTAAATACAAGGGTGGATACTGTGATAAGGATGAGTAACCTGGCACTTCAGCTCTACAGCATGTACCTTAAGAACGGCCATGCAAGGAATGAGAAGGATGAGAAATCCGTTATTAAATTCTTTGCTGTAAACCTTCCTTCCAACTCACATAAACAAACCGGCTTTTATGAACGGCTTTACCTTTACCAGAGCTTTTGCTGGTATGCATTTATCAGGCAGGATTTTTTGATGTATTACCGCTATGCACAAAAATGGGTGAATATTTTTAACGAGCAGCCTTTAATGATAAAAGTTGAGACCGGCTATTACATCAAGGGGCTGCACAATTTGCTAAACGCCCATTTTGACCTGAGGAATTTTAGTGGGTTTGAAATCACCTTGCAGGAGTTTAAAAAATTTGCTGCCGGTGATATTGCCAATAAACACGACAATCACCGGATACAGACTTTTGTGTATATCAGCAGCGCCACCATCAACCAGCATTTTATGCTCGGCACTTTTGCCGAAGGACTTAAAATGGTACCCGATCTGGAGGAAAAACTGGAAGAATATGGATTGTATTTAGACACCCACCGCCTGTTGGTATTCAACTATAAAATTGCCAACCTGTATTTTGGCAGTGGCAAATACGGGATGGCTATTGACTACCTGCAAAAGATCATAAACGGCAATGCAGAACTTCGAAACGACCTGCAGTGCTATGCCAGGCTGCTGCACCTGATGGCACATTACGAACTTGGCAATTTTGAGATCATTGATTCACTGATAAAATCGGTGTACCGCTATATGGCCAAGATGGAAAACCTGACCGTAGTGGAAGAAGCGATGTTTAAATTTTTACGCAATTCTTTCCATGTACCCCGAAGTAAGGTAAAATCAGAACTGGAAACATTTTTGCAAAGCATCAAGCAGTTGGAAAAAAACCGTTTTCAAACAAGGTCATTCGCTTATTTGGATATCATCTCCTGGGTGGAAAGTAAAGTGTATAATACATCGCTGAGCGATGTAATAAAAGAAAAGTACGAGGCTACCAAAAAGCGGCACTATACAGCGGAGCATTAAATTGGTCTTTGTTCTGCTTCTATTCAGGAATGCCTTTTGGCAGCAAAGCTTTGCACACTAATCAGCTTTTTTTTTCGTTCTCTCCGGGAAAACTATACCCCCGTGAAAAAAGCCCGCTACTTTTTAATAGCTTTTGTTTGTGTGCAATCCCTGGCAGCACAACCCCAATACAAAGATTCGCCGGGTGTGCTGAAAGCTCAGAAAGAAAATGTAATTACTGCTGCAACAATTATCAAAGTTGAAAACCTGGGCACCAGGATCAATACCGCATTGCCAGAGCTGAGGCCAACTATTTCTGCTGACGGAAACCTGCTGTTCTTTATTTGCCAGAACCATCAACGAAATACCAAGTATGGCGAAATCCCCAACTCACAGGATATCTGGTTTTCGGAGAAAGACAGTGCCGGTAACTGGAGTAAAGCGGTGCACCTGGGTTATCCGCTGAACACTTATTATTACAATGCGGTGTTTTGGATATCGCCGGATAACAACCGCATCCTCATACGCAATGCTTTTGTACATGGCGATTATGCAGGCAATGGTATAAGTATGTGTTACCTGAACGAAGATGGTTATTGGAGCGTTCCGGATATGTTGTACATAAAGAATTACGAAAGGTATGATCGGGGCCGGCAGAACGGAGCCGTAATGGCGAATAACGGCCAATCTTTATTGTTTTACATGAGTGAAGAAAAAGAAGGATTGAATAATGACCTGTATGTGAGTTTTGTATTGCCAGATGATACCTGGACAGAACCGAAAAGCCTGGGTAAAAAGATCAATCTCAAAAATTATAATGAAACCACCCCTTACCTGGCGCCCGATGGCGTTACGTTGTATTTTAGCAGCAACCGGCCGGGCGGCCTGGGTTACAATGATATTTGGATGACGAAGCGGCTGGATGAGAGCTGGCAAAAATGGAGCGAGCCAGTAAACCTGGGCAGTCCAATTAACACGGAAGAAATGGATTGCTTTTTTACTATGGATGCCGGTGGAGAATATGCTTACATGAGCACAGAATTGGATTCACATGGCGAAAGTGATATTGTACGGATAAAATTACTGGAAAGAGAAAAGCCCGACCCCGTAATGCTGGTGAGTGGAAATGTGTATAATAAAAAAACGATGAAGCCGCTGAGCGCTTCGTTACTGTATGAAACATTACCGGATGGCAACCTGGCGGGCAGTGGCATTTCGAATCCAACAGATGGTGCATTTAAAATGGTATTGCCATTTGATAAAAATTACCTGATACGTGCCAATGCAGACCACTTTTTTGCACAGTCAGAAAATTTAAATTTGGATTCGTTGCGAAAGGCAGGCTACAAAGAAGTGCATAAAGATCTGTACCTGGTACCGATTGAAGTAGGTGCTGTAGTAAGACTGAATAATGTATATTTTGATTTTGATAAATGGACCCTCCGCCCGGAATCATTTGTAGAGCTTGACAGGGTAGTGAAAATGCTGGCAGATAATCCTGCAGTTGAAATAGAGATGAGTGCACATACCGACAGCCGTGGTTCGGACGAATACAATTTTAAACTGAGCGATAACAGGGCGAGGTCGGTAATGGAATATATTTTGTCGAAAGGCATTGCACCGGCTAAGATAAAATCACAGGGTTACGGGGAATCAAAACCAGTAGCACCAAACGATACAGACGAAAACCGCCAGCTCAACAGGAGAGTGGAGTTTACTATTTTGAAGAATTAAATACGATTCGATCACTGCAGATCAAAAAGAAATAAATGTTCAGCCTTCAAAGCTCAAAACAATTTGCAATGAATATAAACCTGCGTTGTTACATTGAGTGAGGAACATTAAAAATTAATTCTCGAAAATTTATCTTAACATAAGCCATGGGTTGCTTACTGCACCCTCAGGTTTCCCTGCACCCTGAATTTTTTTCCAGCTACTACGGTGAGGCTGCTTGCGGAAGGAATGGTTTGGTCTGTGTTTAAAATACATTCCCCATTAGCAAACGGGTAAATCACGATCTGGTCTCCGTTGGCCAGTACCGCAGGTGGCATGGTATTGTCGCTCCAGTTGGTTGCTACATTCCAATTGCCGATACCGGTAAAAGTATAGGTAACCGGAGCAGTACTGTTGCACATTACATAGTTCAGGTTTTGCCAAATTTTATCGCATAATAAAAACGGCACATCTCCTTCACCCGGGTCAATGCCCATTCTTACAACTACCAATCCTTTGGATGGGGCCACACTGACGATCTGCCCGTTCTTGCCGATAGCGGCATACATATCAACAGGGGCAGCCGGTGCGTATGATCCCGGCAAAATAATTTGTGATGAAGGGACCATGAAAGAGCCGTTTCCATTGAGCCAGGTTAAATAGCCGTAAGCATAATTCAAGGCCTGGGATGTATTCAGCATCTGCCCGATATAAGAAGTGTCGTGCAGTAAAGTATCATTTGCCCAAATGCACTTGTTTTGCAAAAACAGCCCAAACCTTGCCATACTCCTCGGCCTGCTGTAGTACACATTGTTAAAGTCAACTGTTATCCACGCACCCGTGATACCGGTTTTGTTTTTTAATGCTGTTTGGGTATAAGCATTGATCGGTTGCCCCGTCGCATTCACCAAAACCCTTTCCAGTAAAGTGTAAGGGGCATTGTGGTAGGCCCATCTGGTACCTGGGGGCGCTAAATAATTTAAGCAGGTGGGCGTGGTGCAGTGGGTGTCGGTGCCCCCATCATCCAGCCCCGTTGTCATAGTAACCTGGTGCAGGATGTTGATATTATTTTCCTGTGCCAATGTGCAGTTCGTCCATCCCTGGCCAAGGTATTTTGAAGAGGTATCATTGATGGACAAGTAACCATCTTCCTGTGCTTTACCCACTAAAAAGCCAGTCATCGTTTTTCCTGCAGATGCCCAGTACCAAACACTGTCCTGGGTAAAATTGCCAAAATACTTTTCCAGCACGATCTTACCGTCTTTTAATACGATGAACGCTTTTGAGTTTTGCTGATCCAGGAAATGATATAAAGAATCTATCCTGTTGGTACACCAGCCTAAAGACGCAGCAGAAACGGTATCCCACTGGGCATTGTTATTGAGCGGTGGAAAATACAATGATTGCGCTTTTGAAGCAGCACAAATAAAAATGAGGAAGTATGTTAGTAGTATCTGTTTGATAGCAGTATTTTATTAATGGTTTAGTAAATGGCAGGTGTTGGCCTGCGGCGAATTGATTTACTTCAGTTGGTTTGGCAATTTATATTGTTGGTAAACCAGTGCTGTGTTAACTATATGCTCACGTAATATCTATTACACTAATTATTACGAATTACACGAATTGAAAAATGGTGATACCTAATTGGTGTAATTCGTTTAAAAATTCGTGGAATACGGAACGCCATATTATGCTTAACATAACACAAGTAATTACATAAAAAATTCTAGGCGTTATGAATTAAATAAAAGTAAGAAGTTTAGCCGGCCTAAAAAAATACCGTTTAATGGGTGATTGATAAATATTTAAAAGATGTAATGGTTACCAATCTTAAAAGGGGCACAATAACTGCCGGGTTTTGAAACGCTTACTCTTCAAAACTGTCACGCCCTTTACAATATGTTTAAAAAACGTGTAAAAAGAGCTGTTATTTGAGCTGCGATCAACAACGCAAAAAAATAAATCATGATTTAGAAATAATACTCCTATATTTGCATTGTGATAATAGCTCAATGAGCAATTTGTTTTATAGATAGATTCAATTTTTTACTTCTCCAACGTATTAGTTTTCTCTTCTTAAAATTTTGTCCTTAGTTACCATCACGGGTATTTTATTTTTTTATTTAACAATTTTAAGATTATGAACATTTACGTTTCAAATTTAAGTTTCAACACAAATGATGCTGAACTTAACGAACTTTTTTCAAAATTTGGTGAAGTTTCTTCTGCCAAAGTAATTATGGACAGGGAATCAGGCCGCTCACGTGGTTTCGGTTTTGTTGAAATGCCTTCTGAAGAAGAAGGTAAAGAAGCTATGGCTGGCCTTAACAATAAGGAAGTGGAAGGAAGAGCAATGGCTGTTTCTGTAGCCAAAGAAAGAGAAGAAAGAACTGGCGGAAGCCGTGGTGGTGGATATTCTAACAGCCGCAGCGGCGGTGGTGGATATTCAAACAACCGCAGCAGCGGTGGTGGTGGCAACAGATGGTAATTCCAAACTGATATACTACAAAAAAAAGAGCTCATTTATCGAGCTCTTTTTTTATGGCCCATACTAAGCCGGCAATCGCCAGGTTATTTTTTAATGAGCACCTGCCGAATTGAAAAGATATGAAATGAATAAGCGATGGGAACCAGTACCCCGGGCAACAATATGAAGGGGAATTGTGCAACCTCAGCGCTGGACGGTTCATTCAAAAAATAACGAAAGGATGTTGGAAAGGAAAGCATTGATATAACAATGATATTGAGCAGTAATACAATGCCCGTTATATTAAAAGCCAGTATGAGTTTTGGCGCATATCGTTTATTTTTCATGACCAGGTAGCCGGCCGGCAATGCCAGTAGTCCGGTAATTACATCGAAATTTCTTCCTTCAAGGGTCATTTGAATGGGCAACTTATCTGCGAGGAAAGCAAACCAAATCAGCAATTCCACCAAAATTCTGAATGATTGCATACATATCAGCCATTGTGGAGGAACCAACTGTAAGAGCTGCGTCCCTTTTTTTGAGAATGCAAACACCAAAACGAATGGTAAAGGAAACAACAGCGCCAGTGGAGGGCGGGGTGGGAGTTTATCAAAATCAGCAAAGAAGCCATTGTTTGATAAAACAGCCAGGAGGCCTGTCCATAGCAATACCAGGATGACAGTGCCGAAAAGGGACCTCAGCCGCTTCCATTTATCCCACCCTGCTTTTATCCATGTCTTATTTAGTCCCACGAGTATGACCACTGTGCAAATAAATATAAGTAATGGCCAGAGAAAACCGGGAGTTGAGAAATTGTTGTCCAATGTACTGAAGTGTTTATTGTGCAAAGCAAATAGAATAAAATGTCTTTGCACTTAGCAAATGGCAAGAAATGAAGGCCGGGTTATTTTTTTGCAAATTCTTTACGGATTCGGCTTAATGATGTATCGGTCATGCCGAGATAAGAGGCGATATGTTTTAGTGGGGCGTGCTGAAATATTTCAGGATTTTTTTTTACCAGGCCATTGTAGCGCTGTTCTGCCGTTTCGGTTATCATGCCCAGCATCCTTGTTTTAAGCGATGCAAATCCCCCGACTAATACCGACCGGCCAAACTCCCTGAATTCGGGCAGTGAATGGAACAGGCTGTTCAGTTGTTCATAGGTAATATACCATCCCGTACAATCAGCGGTAGCCTTGATATTTTCTTTTGATATGCTGCGGGTAAAAAATGAGGAGACTTCAAATACTACCTGGTTGGAAGCATAAAAATGGGTAGTAACATCATTTCCTTCAGTGTCATAAGCAAAGGCCCTCATGAAGCCATTTTCAAGAAAGAAATAGTTATTACATACTCTGCCTTCCCTAAGCAGAAATTGATTTTTGCCTATTTCCTTTTCGGAAAATGAATCCGCAATTTCTGCTGCTGCCCGCAGTGAAACGAGGTTGGTGCTTTGCAGAAATTGAATGAGTTGCTGACTGGCCATTGCTTGGATAAATAAGTGTTTGTGTCCCTTCTGCGTTACTGCTCTTCGTAATATTTCACATTCTTTTCTTTTAAAAATTCTTTAATGATATCACTGTGAATACATTGCCCTAAATGAATAAAAGAATAATCGGAAACGGTTTTTTGTTTGTTGTTCACTGTAATCTCCTTATCAACAATGTCAAAACCCAGGTGCAGGTGTTTGGTAGAAAATTGCATACCACATACCACACCGGCTTTGTTGAACAGTGGTCCCCCGCTTTGCCCTTTTAACCCGGGCGTACTTAATTCAATGCCGTATAATTTGTTGTTCTCTGCCAAAAAACGGGTCACCATTCCTTCGATAGGAAACCTGGGGGAAGCATTTATCCCGGTGTTTGTCCATTCAATATCATCGGTGGTTTCATTGAATTTAAAATTAGTAAACTCAGGGAAAGGGAAGCCAAGCCTGCACAAAAACTCACCCTGGTAAATTTGTGCCGGGCCTTTTTTGAAGATCGCACAATCTTTGTAGGCAAGTTTTGTAAAGCCTTCAAATTTAAGTATCGCCAGGTCGTATGAAGGATGCAGGTGCCAGGTAAATCCTGTCATTGTATCTACACAATCAAGAAAAGTATTTTTTATTTGCGTCACCGACTCTGCATTGAATTTATATTTCATCTCCAGGCCCTTTACATTCATTTTATACTTATGGTCTTTAGGTATCCGGTCACGCTCATTTTTAAAATTTGCGTAATTAATATTTAACCTGTCTGAGGCGCCGAGTAATTCAACAACATGTTTACAGGTTACTGCATAGCCGTCTTCATTTACAAAAAAAATGGTAGCAGCACCGGGAATGATCTGCTTACCTGCATAGGTTCTGGTAATAGTATGTACCGGCCTGGTGAAATTGGCTACTCTTTCTATTGCTTCTTTAAACATGGGTGGTTGTTTTTAATTTTTTATAGGGCATTCTTGCGATTTGAAAGAAGCAGGTTTTCAACACTCCGGCATGATGCCGGTGGCAATAATACAATTGTTATTTCAGCTTCTGCAGGTAATCCATATTTTCCTTCATGCTTTCAAAAGGCGTGCTGCTGTATTCTTCCTGCTCAATAAAGAAATATTGTAGGCCAGACTTTTTACTGTTTTCCAGCATCAATGGAATATCCAGGCCTCCCTTACCAAATTCAGTGCTTTGTTTTTTCGCCAGGTCCATGTCCTTCAAATGCCATAATGGAAAACGCCTTTCAAAATTCCTGAAATAGTCAAGTGGGTTTTTGCCCGCTGCCACTACCCATCCCAGGTCCATTTCCATATGCACCAGCGATGCGTCGGTGTTATTTAATAAAATATCATACAGCACGGCTCCGTTAACGCTTTCAAATTCATACCCGTGATTGTGGTAGCCGAATTTGAGCTGTAGCTTTTTGCATTCTTCTCCAGCTTTATTAAATGTTTCCGCAACCTTTTTATAGTTGTCTTCCGTTTGTCCTTCCGTGGGCATACTGGAACATATAATATACTCCTGTCCGGATTCGGCAGCGTCATATATGGTTTGTTGCCATTTGTCATCAAGGTGGATATGTCCGCTGCGGAGCGTCATCCCAAGATCATTACAGGCCTGTTTCATCTCTTTCGGCGTGAGGCCATAATAGTATCCCTTATCGCTTCCCGCTGATTCAATTTGTTTAATACCCAGCAACGCTATTTTCTGTAAAGTACCCCTGGCATCAGCCAGCATCTCTTTGCGAAAAGTGTACAACTGCACACCAGCATTTTTTACTTTTCTTTCAGACATAATAAATGACGGTAACAACATGGAACCAACGGCCAGCGTACCGGCACCAGTTAAAAAATTACGGCGTGTTTGCATGTTATGGTTTTAAAGTTGAAGGTTAAAGGTTGAATTTTAAAAGTTGGAGGAGGGTGTTTTTTGCTTTCAACCTTCAACTTTGAACTTCGGCTCAGGTATTCAATATGTTTTCAATTGCAGCCAGTTCGGCCAACGAAAAATTGAGGTTATCCAGGCAGGCAAGGTTATCATCTAACTGGGCTACTGAACTGGCACCTATCAATACTGTTGTAATGCGCCTATCTTTCAGTAACCATGCCAATGCCATTTCTGCCAATGACTGGTTGCGTTGCTGAGCGATTTCATTTAGCTGCCTGGTCTGTTGCAGTTTTTCTTCCGTAATATCGGATGTTTTTAAAAAACCATGCGCTTTCGCCGCCCTTGAATTTTCAGGTATCCCTTTTAAATATTTGTTCGTGAGCAAGCCCTGGGCCAATGGTGAGAACGGGATGCAGCCCACGCCGTTTTCTTCCAGCACATCCAGCAGGCCACCTTCCACCCATCTTTCAAACATGGAATATTTTGGCTGATGAATTAAACAGGGCGTTCCTAAGTGTTTTAAAATTTCAATTGCTTTTTTTGCTTCCGGGGCCTGGTAGTTGGAGATGCCGGCATACAATGCTTTACCACTTTTTACCGCCGTATCCAGTGCCATCATGGTTTCTTCCAGGGGTGTGTTGGGATCGGGACGGTGAGAATAAAAGATATCGACGTATTCCAGTTGCATGCGTTTAAGACTTTGATCAAGGCTCGAGAGTAAATATTTTCTTGAACCCCATTCACCATAAGGCCCGGGCCACATCAGGTAACCTGCCTTGGTGGAAATGATCATTTCATCCCGCAGGTGCCCGGTAAAATCCTGTTGCAATATTTTGCCAAAGTTAACTTCTGCGCTGCCGGGCTCCGGTCCGTAATTATTGGCCAGGTCAAAATGAGTAATGCCACGGTCAAAGGCCCGATGTATGATGCTGCGTCCAGTTTCAAAATTATCTACCGAGCCAAAGTTGTGCCATAGGCCCAGTGAAATGGCAGGCAGTAACACGCCACTTTTTCCACAACGGTTATAAATCATTTTATCGTAGCGGTCTGTTGCAGGTGTGTAGGTCATTTCTTTTTTTTGCTAAGTTCTGTTGATTTGATTTATCCTCCAAGAGATTTGCTGTTCATTCTATTCACGATTGGGAAAAAATTACGAGTAAGCAACTGATGCTGTTGAGATTGCTATTTATACATTTTTATTTGCTTTAATTCTTTGTAACCTGCGGGCACAATACTTACTGCGGCACCACCACCTGCTGCTAATTTTATTTTTAAAACAGTTGCACCGGTCACAATAAATTTTCCGATACTGTATGCTTCGGGGTTAGTTTTCCAGTCAGCAGTGTCCCCATCTGTATAAATGGTAGCAACATATTTTGTACCAGCATCAGGGAAGTTCAAAGGGATAGTTGCCACCCGTTTGTTTTCATCCGTAACGGCACCGATAAACCAGTTGTCCTTTCCTTTTTCTTTTCTAGCAATTGTGATATAATCTCCCGGCTCTGCTTCTATGATCTTCGTATCATCCCAATCCACCGGTACATCTTTAATGAACTGAAAGGCGTCCAGGTGAGCTTCGTAGTTTTCCGGTAAATCTGCCGCCATTTGCAGCGGACTGTACATGGTTACATACAATGCCAGTTGCTTGGCAAGCGTGCTGTGCAGTTGCCGGTCAGGAGCGCCGTTGGCATAACCCTTTAATTTAAATATGCCCGGGGTGTAATCCATCGGCCCGCCCATCAAACGGGTAAATGGGAGAATGGTTTCATGTTCGGGCGGACTGCCTTCGGCAAAAGCATTAAATTCATTTCCTCTTGCAGCCTCACTGGCCAGCCAGTTGGGATAGGTGCGGCTTTGACCTGTAGAACGAACCGGTTCATGCATGTCGATCATTACTTGGTATTTGGCTGCTTTTTCTGCGGCCCGTACATAATGATTTACCATCCATTGCCCGTCGTGATGTTCGCCACGGGGAATGATCTTGCCTACATAACCCGTTTTTACTGAGTTGTACCCATAGCGGTTCATAAATTTAAAAGCGGTATCCATCTGCTGGTCGTAGGTGGCTGCATCGCCGCTGGTTTCATTGTGCATGATCATCTGCACGCCTTTTTGCTTCGAATAGTTTTCAATTTCCTGTACATCAAAATCAGGGTAGGGAGTTACAAAATCAAAGTTCTTCCCGTTCCAGTGACCGTACCATTCTTCCCAGCCAGTATTCCATCCTTCCACCAGCAAACCTTTAATTCCATGTTTGGATGCAAAATCAATATAACGTTTAACATTAGCCGTATTGGCACTGTGACGGTTGTGTGGTATCAATGCCCCTGAAGCAGCAAGTGAATCTAAATTGTCTGAATAGCTCCAGCTCCCGGTTCCGGTTTGCATTTCCCACCAGATGCCGATAAATTTCATGGGTTGGATCCAGGAGGTATTTTCAATTTTGGTGGGTTCATTCAGGTTCAGGATCATTTTAGATTCCAGGATATCGCTTGCTTTGTCACTCACAATGATGGTGCGCCAGGGGCTGTGTGCAGGGGTGCGCAGGTAAGCTTTATTGCCGTAAGCATCCGGCACTAAATTGGAAGATAAGCCAAATGTTGTTCTGTTTACATGCAATTGCATTGCAGGATAATTTACCAGTGCTGCTTCATGGATATTGACGTACAGGCCACCTGCTGTTTTCATCATCAGTGGCGTTTGTACTGCATACTGATCAGGTTGGTAGATGCTCCGGGGTTCACTGGACATGATGGGCAATTTCCATCCATCTACTTCACTTAACACCGACGTGGTGTAGGGATACTCATTAGAATCATAGTCGCCGGGCATCCAAAAAGTTTTGTGGTTACCGGTAAGATTAAACCCAGTTGTTTCGTCCGTGATAATAAAATATTTTAAATCCGGCTGCCTGGGAAATTCGTAGCGGAGGCCAACACCATCCTTATACACTTTGAAATGGATATTCAGCAACCGTTTGGGAGCAGCTTTTTCCTGCAGCATTACCGTTAGTTGATTGTACTCATTGCGGATGCTGCTTACTTCACCCCATACCGGTGTCCATGTTTCAGACATCATTTTTTTAACGGTTCCGAGTAATGTGAAATTGCTGTTGAATGATTTTTTATTGTCTAAAATAAATCCCAGTTGGGAAGGTTTGATAACAGGTTGTTGTTTAAAGTAAACCGAGTATTGGGGACTGCCATTTTCATCCAGCATAAAAGACAGTTCGATATTGCCCATCTTTTCTGTAATGACGCTGGTTTCCTGTGCGCCTGCAAAAAGCGCCAGGGTGAGGTTGAATAAAACAAGCAAACTTTTTGTATGAAACATATCGGTAGATTGGTTTAACAACTCGTTTAGGGGAGCTTTTTTCATAAATAGCAAACAAAATCAGCAGCCTTAAGCAGCGGCCCCACCGCACTGCATCCTGCTTGTGGCAACGTTTGTTAAAGGAACGAAATTTAATTGAAAACCGGAATGCTGATTATTAACCGGGGAAGTATTAAAAAAAGCCCACGACGGGTACTTTAAAAGCTGTTGGTCTGGATGGAAGGAGGAGCATAACAATAAGAATGATTATAGCCTGGGGTAATAACCAGTTTAAACATCCCGGCATCAGAATAACTTTAATCCGAATGCAAAACTCAGCGAGCCGAAATCTTTTTTTCTGGGCTTGTTACGGTCAAAGATATTGATATAAGAAATCCGGCAGGAGGATCGGTGTTTGCCGGAGAAATAAAAACCAACAGCGGGCTTTATCCCAAATAATGTTTGTCCGCCAATGAAACTCGGTCCGGCTGTAAGCGACAGGTAAATATTTTCTATCGGATGAAAGGAGCTACCGAAAAAGAGATTCACCATTCCCCGGACATCATCTAATATTTTGCCATCCGCTCCGATTATTGCAACTTTATCATCCTCCAGGTAGAGGTCGCCGGTAAGTTCAATTGCAGGCTTAAATTTTGTTGGGTTGTTATACCAAAGCTGTAAGCCCGAACCTATTCCCCAGGGGTTGTTACCCTTAGCCTGGTCATAGATTGTTTTAGTGTATTGGAAAAATAAACCGGCAGTGACTTTTTTGGGCGCCTGCCCCTGAACTGTTATTAAAATGAAATACAGCCAAAGGGTAGCGTTTATTTTTTGCACGGCAGTTTTTTTTTCAGACAGCATTGGTTGCGGTTTCGCTGCCTGGATAGAACTGATCATAGTTGATAACAAGCTCACTGACAAGGTTAAAACAGCAGGCAGGTATTATTGTATAATTAACTACCAGGCCCGCAGTTTACGCCCCGGGCCTGGTAGTTGATTTAAGCAAACATAGACAGTCTTTTTTTAGCACGGCACCAGCAGGCTGGTTATGAAATTGCATCCTGGTTCTTTATTTTAAGAACAGCTTAAATACATGACCACAACTGTAACAAGCCTTGTAGTCGTTGCCTTTGCCGCCGCAAATGCTGGAAACATAAGTGGTGGTTTCCACTTCGCCCAGACTAACAGATACTTTTTCAAAGCCGGTCATTTCGGTAGTAACGTTTGGTATATCGTAGGTAAAAACCACCAGCAGTTTTATTTTATCTGCGGAAACATTTTTTGTTTCTACAGTTACTTTGCATCCTTTTTTAGATGCAGATAACTTTGCCCTGCATTCTACCTTTGTTCCGTTGACAAATTCGCCTTTCTTCCATTCAGTCCATTGGTCGAAGGCTCCGTCGCTTTCAAAATCACCACTTAAGAACTGAATTTTTTGTTGTGCCGTTGCGGTTAATGCAAAGCAAGAACAAACAAGCAATAAAACCAGTAATGCCTTTTTCATCTTTTTTGTTTCTTACTTTTATGGCTTTTCAGTTACGCCCCCAGCAAAATACCTTGTGGAACAGGCTTATACCGAATGTAAACTGTATATAGTCCGATACAGCTTTAGCTCGCCATAATACCATCTAAGATTTACACATAGTCCTTCGATCTACTTAATAAATCAAGATGGTATTATTATTAAGGATGAAAACTAGGGGAGCAATGAGACATAAACAATGTGAAAAAAGTAGTAGGATGGGAGTTACAACAGCAATGAAAACAGGATCGCCTTCATGTGTTGGATCTAAACTACAGTGAGATAAGCCAAGGAAATTTTGTTGCGAAAGCAAAACTGTCTATTTTGGGCACTCTAGCTTTACAGCATATTTGCTCCAGCTATCAAAGCAGTCTAACCTGATGGCGGTATTGCCATTAATGGATATCCAGCTCAGTTTAATAAAAGCAATATCTTTTTTGGGGATTTTCAATTCGTAGTAATAATATCCCGATAATGTTTTGGCATCGCAGCTTTTCAACAATTTTGCTGCAAAGGGTTTTTTGCCAAATATGCTGTCGATCGTGTATTTGGGCTGCATCTCACTGCAGGGTGAACTGATAATACTGAAAGAAGAATAACCCATCCGGGGGCCTTTCAGCAGGATGTTCCATTTGACCGGCTGTCCGGCCTGCATAAAACTGCGGCCCTTAACCGTAATATCTACAGCGCCCATCCTGTAAAAATTGATGCTGGTGTCGTCGCTCATTTCTATTCTGTCCGCTTTCCATTTTACGGGAAATTTTTTTGGTTTCCCTACGGCCCAGTCACCAACATTCTCATAGCCGGTGCTGTCGTACAGCATTTTTTTTACCAGCTCGTACAATTCTGTTTTGGAGGATTGGGCAGCCGCCGAAAACGTGCAGCACACGAATAGGATGTGGAGTAAGAGCTTTTTCATACACTGGGAATTGAAATAATTTTATACTATTTTCCATATGCCTGCGTAACAGCCGGAGGTTGTGAGTTCTTTATTTTAAGTTTTGTACAATACTACCCGAGGTATCACTTATTTTTTTTAAAAGATTACTCAAGGTGGACATCATTTTGCTCATTCGATCCATAGCCATTTGCAGCCGGAGACTTTCCATTTCCCCCATTTCGCTGATGCTGTTGAGGTCATTTTTTATTGTGTTCTCTAAATTGTCAAATTCCTTTTTAGATACCGCAACCGATTGGAATGCAGCTATGGTATTTTTATTGAGGGCTGTGGTCTTTTTTCTTACTGTAACAGCTTTTGAAGCCGTTAGAATAACCCGTTCTTTTTTTAGTACTTTACTCATAGTATAACATGTGAGCATAAAGTTAGCTAACCGCTTTTTGTAATCAAAGCATTTTTTCGCGGCAGCCAGCTTGTCTTTTATTTTGCCGTTTTGAATTTAACGGCTGCTATGTCGGTATAACAGACTGTACCATTGGTAAAACTGGTTTTAACCCGGAAGTACGCCTTTTCTGAAAGGATCAGGGTATTGTTAAACTCGGCAGCATAAACTTTGGCAGGCTGCGAAGCAACAATGGGAGCAATTTTTTTGATGGTTGTAAAATTATTCCTGTCTTCGCCAATTTGAACTTCAAAGCCAGTAACATTATTTTCATTGAATGTTTGCCATTTAACAGCAAAGCCGTTCCTTGAATTTTCTATTCTGAGCGGGCTCATTTTTGCAGGAGGCAGATCGTTATCAAGCATCCGGATAAAAGTTTCGGCTGTTATTTCTTCGTCATTAACTGCAGTTTGAGCGTTTGATTTTGCAGTGTAACATAATAAAGTGGCTGCGATCAGGACGGTGTTGATTGTTTTCATGTTGGGGTTTATTTTAGTTGCTATTTAATAAACAGCAATAGTGCCAAACAGCCAAACCCTTTACCACATTGAATAGTAGTTAAATTTTCATTTTTGCGATGTCTGCATCCCGGAAAAATACCGGTATGTTTTCCATAAAGCGGACAAGTTTGTTGTTTTTTTGCACTGTGGAATTTAATTGCTTTATGCAGTCGTTTTGCCGGCAGGAGGTTAAAAAGCTGGCTCTGTCGCCCTCTATGAAATATTCAGAACTATTAATATTTCGTTTAAAGATTAATTTTAGCCAAAAATTAGTTAGCCATACCTAACAACAACACAACGTTTCTGTGCAGGAATTTCACGTTTTGCAAAATGGGCAATCACGTGCTGCTAACCTGATTTGTTATACTTTTACCATCATAGGGTAGAAGATTTTTTTTTTGCAACAAATGGACTTCACTCTTTGGCCTTCATCAGTGGTTAAATGGCTGTGGTGTATGAAGCATACTGGTCTCACCTGTCACCCGGCTGTTTTGCAGGTTTTAGTGATTGATTTCCGGGTAAATACAATTCCATGAAAAATCTGACCAGTACCAATGTTGAATTGTTTACTTTTTTTGAATTAACGCCCGACCTTGTTTGTATAGCAGGTAAAGACGGTTTCTTTAAAAAATAAATCCGGCCGTAATAAATAAATTAGGATACACGGCAGAAGAATTATTTGTTAGGCCAATTGCATCGTTTGTACACCCTGAAGACCGTGGCCTCACCGCGTCAACCCGGCAAGAATTATTGCTGGGTAAAGCCCTGCTAAATTTCGTTAGCCGGTATATAACGAAAGCTAATCAGATCATCTGGCTGGAATGGACCTCTATTTATTTTTCAGAAAAGGAAGTGGTATTTGCTATTGCAAAAGATGTCACTCAACGAAAATTAACATAACAGGAAGTAAAGAAAAAATATTATTGTTGTCCGACTAAATGTCTGAAAGCCTTATCAAGCCTGCATGACCTCACCCCAACCCCTCTCCAAAGGAGAGGGACCAGAACCCTCAACCAGTAAGCACTTGAGCAATTTGGTAAAGT
>Ga0105048_10001665_pt1 | contig 36007 bp, 25 predicted proteins | sample MAT05_FD_78382 | JGI IMG/M metagenome (GOLD analysis project Ga0105048, IMG submission 78382) | Freshwater microbial communities from Lake Fryxell liftoff mats and glacier meltwater in Antarctica - MAT-05 | ecosystem: Environmental > Aquatic > Freshwater > Ice > Liftoff microbial mat | place... | reverse complement strand
GTGCCGTCGACTGGATGTAGAGACGCTTTTCCGAAGGTGTTTACCAATGGTATTCTCCCTTGAAACCTCTTCATCGCGTTATTCCTCCAGTGTGACAATACATCGGATCGGCGGCACACCCGGAGAATCCAGCCTATCACCGGCTGGCCGCCTAGCATTGAGGGGACTGGCACTTGGTAGGTGACATATTCACCGTCGATGATCTGTCGTGAATCGGTATGAGTGCCTCCTCCTCCGTTCAGAGAAATGTCGAAATTGAGCGGAATGGGCGGCTTCTGCTGCACCACCAGGCTGGCGGTGGCGTCCGGGTAGCCGGAGGCATCCACGCTGGCGCGGACTAGGACACTGGGGTTCCCGGAGTCGGATTGACGAGGGTCTGGATGGTGGAGTCCTGCGTGCCTCCCTCGCCGCCGTCGTTGCCGTAGGCGTCAGAATAGTACGGCGGATACGGCAGCCGGGTTCCCTCGACCAGACTGAACCACGGATTGCCCACGCGGTTGTCCAGCCGCACTTCCAGACTCGCCGTGCCGGCGGGCACGGTGAACTGATACGCCTTGATCTGTCCGCCGAAGAGGCTCGCCGGCTGCGTGAGGCCGGCCACACTCGCCGCGCCCAGATTGGTCACCGGCAGGAGGCCCACGCTGGTCAGGGTTCCGCTGCTATTACCCATACCGATGGTGCTGCTGTCCGGCGGGTTCATCCCTTCGCTGACGACGGCCACATAGTAGTCGCCCGCTGGGATCAAATCCTGCCCGTGTTGCGGCAGCATCACATACCGCTCCGGCCTGTCCTTCTGCATCTTCACCTCCTGATCGGACGTGCTGCCGGCGTCGCCACCAATACCGGCCGTGAAATCCGGCACCGTGTCGCGGCGCACCACCAGCAGCATCTCCCCCACCGTCGGGGCCAGCGTCAGCTCCCAACTCGGGGTGTTCGCGGGAATGGTCACCTTGAAATATTTGGCCTCGCGCGGGGCGAGGTTTGTGATCGTCGCGCTGCCACCGCTGTAGGTCAGCGTGGCGGCAATCGGATAGAACATCCCCGCACCGATGCCCCGGCTGTCGATCGTATAGCCGGTGGTCTGCGTCGTGTCGGAGTTGTACACCCCCACATAGTAGGTGCCCGGCGGCTCCGAGGAATTCCTCGGCTCCAGCGGTCGGCCCGCACCCATCAGCAGCCGTGGCGGCACCTGCGAGCCGCGGCCAAGGAGTCGGGGCGTCCCGCCCCGGCATGCGTTCCGGAGCCAATTCAGGCAGCCGCCTCCCCGGGCGGAGGCCATCCGATCGCTGGACAACCGCGGGGCCGAGACGGCCCCGCTCCTTGACTGGGACAGCATCATTCCGGCTTGAAAGGAGAGGGAGCGTTGAAGAAGGCGGGCATGCCTTTGGAACGCGGAACGCGAAATGAAGATCAGCCCGCCTCCCGACGTCGGCGGCTACTGGGCTACTTCGCGATCCACTGCACGGCGTCTCACACTCCGGCGCGGGTGTAGATCGCTTCGAGGGGCAGCGTGAATTCCAGCTCGGGGATGTCCAGCGCGTCGCCGCTTTCGGGCAGCCGCTCGGTCGTCCAATCCTCGCCGATGCGGCGGTGGATGGTCACTTCGCGCCTGTCCTGCGAGACGAGAACGTAGGTGTGCAGCGTGGGGATCAGCTCGTAGGCCATCCGCTTTTCGAGACGGTCGATGCGCTCGGTGGAGGGCGACATCACCTCCACGATCACGCTCGGCGTGTCGCAGTAGTATTGCTGCTGCCCGGCGGGGTCGCAGTTCACCATCACATCCGGGTAGTAAAACCAATCGTCGGCCTTTTTGTGGATGTGGGTCTTCATCGCATGCGCGAATACCTCACAGCGCTTGCCAATCAGATGGGTGTGCAGAGCGGTGAAAATTTCACCCACGATTCGATTATGGGTGATGTCCGATTCCGCCATGCTGTCCACCTCTCCGAGACAATATTCGTGACGAAATTCGCGTATGAGTTCCGCAGCGAGGTAGTCTTCGCGGCTGATCCAGTTCGATGGTCGGCGGGCGGCACTCCTGGGGCGGAGAGTCGCCGCGCGGTGCCGGGGCAGTCAAACGCGGGATCGCATCAGCCCGCCTCATGGGCGTGATTCATTTCCTGTCCAAGCAAGCGTGGCGGCGAGAACAAGGAGGGGGCGCTTTGATAGCGCCCTCTCGATGCGGACGCTCCGCGCCGCATTGAGCCAGAGGCGTGGCAACGTTGGGGCTCTCTCGAGTTCGAGGATCGTTTCGCATTGCCACGCTCATGGCTGGCAGCGGCGCGGAGCGACCGCTGCCAGAGGGCGCTATCAAAGCGCCCCTCCTTGCGCCTGCCGCGATCCGCGCAACTTCGCTTGGGACTCGGATCAAATCATGCGCCCGCCTCCTCACGTCGGCGGCTACGGGGGCGGCGGCGGCTGCCGGGCTACTTTGCGATCCACTGCACGGCGTCGATGACCACGTAGCCGTCGGCATCCTTGTTGGAGATGACGACTGCGGCTCCCTCGGCGGCGAAATCGAATTCGCCGAGCGAGACGGTGAGGTCGTCGATGGGCGGCGGAGTCTTCTGGTTCACGGTGACGGTCTTCGTGCCGGACGCGCTGTGGACTTCGACGTTCACCTTGCTCGCGCGGTTGTTGTTCGGCGGGTAGGCGAGGCGGACTTCGTAACGGCCGGGCTTCGGGAGCTTCGCTTCGAATCGCGCTTTCGCGCGGCCATCCTTGGCGTTGGCGTCGTGCTGGTATCCGTCGCCGACGAACCGCGTCGCCGCGCTGCTCCTTCTCCATTCGCCGGTGAGCTTTGCCTGCGAGTCGTCCACCACGACGCCGTCGAGCTTCACGGACGTGCCGGCATTTCCTCCGACGACTCCGACCGCGGGAGCGTACTCGAGCACCTGGCCGTCCTTGAGCAATCGCTCGCGCAGTTTCGCGTAGGGCACGTCCTGCACGGCGATGCCGGCGTCGATCGCCATCGCGGCGGCGGTGGCGGAGGATTCGCCGAGGATCATGAAGACGGGCTCCATGCGGATGGAACCGAATGCGATGTGTGAACTCGAAACGCAGACCGGCACGAAAAGATTGTCGGCCTGGCCGCGCTTTGGCACGAGCGCGCCGTAGGCGATCTCGTAGGGGCCTTTCGTCGGGACGCCGATGTCGCCCTCGTTTTGCACGAAGCCCTCGGGCGTGATGTAGCGCTGGATATTGTGCGAATCGATGCCGTAGCTGCCCATGCCGACGGACTCGGGTGTGGCGCGCTTTTTCAGCAGATCGTTCTCGTTCATCACGTAGCTGCCGATCATCCGGCGCGCCTCGCGGATGTAGAGCTGCCGTGCCCAGTTGCCGTTGTCGGCGAATTCATCCTTCGGCAGTCCCCAGCGTTGCATCTCCTTCTGCACGTCGGCGGGCACGCGCGGATCGTTGGCGATGAACCAGAGCCAGCCTTTCTGATACGTCTCGTGCTCGCGGATGATCTCGCGGCGGCGCTCGTAGCTGGCGTCGGGGTAGTCGTAGTTCATCCCGATGTTGTCGGTCGAAAATGGGCCGTGGTTGTTCGTGTCGGTCTTGTGATTCGGGATGGGGTCGAACTTCCCGAATGTCTGGCGCCAGCCTCCGTCAAACACGCGGAGCAGAAGCTCGTACTGTTTCACGTCGTAGCCGGCGGGCTTTGGAAAAGGGATGCGGTTCTCCTCCACAGTCGTCAGGCACATGCGGAAGCAGTAGGCCTGCACGCGCTTGTCGCCCGCGCCGTATTCGCCGGGCGGCTCGGTGCTGATGCGCGGCAGCACGCCGCTTTTCGGATCGCCGGGCACGACGTAGGGGCTGATGTTCTTCTTCACCGCGCCGAAGTGATGCCCGTGATGCAGCACTCCCGTCTGCACGCCATTCCACTGCTCGCCATAGACGGAATTCGCCTCGCGTCCGACGTGGTAATCGACGCCCGCCGCGGCCATGAGATCGCCCTCGTAGGTCGCGTCGATGAACATTTTCCCGCCATACGTCTTCCCGCTGAGCATGGTGATCGAAGTGATGCGCGCGCCGTCCTTCTTCACGCCCTTCGCGCGATCGAGCCACTCGTCGCGCTCGACGGAGATCGCGTTCTCGCGGATGAAATCCTCGAACACCTTCTCCGCCGCGTGCGGCTCGAAGATCCACATCGTGCGCTGCTCGCCATCCATCGCGGGAGTGCCCTGGCCCTTGTTGCCGTATTCGCTTTTCTTCTGCCACTGCCACGCGGCGGGCGCGTCGTAGTGCTGCCACACGCGATGATAGAACTCGCGGGACAGTCCGCCGATGACCGACTTGTTCCCCGTGTCCGTGAAGCCGAGGCCGCCGCTGGAAAGTCCGCCGAGATGCTTGTCCGGCCCGACGAGGATGACGGACTTCCCCATCTTCTTCGCCTGCACTGCGGCGGTCACACCTGCCGCGGTGTTGCCGTAAACGACGATGTCATATTCCGCGGCGGATACGATCTGGATCGTGAGGAATGCTGGGAGGATGGCGAGGGAGGATTTCAATGTGCGCATGGCCCCGATGTTGCCGACAGGCGCGCCTTTGGAGCAACTCCGAATCGCGTGATCTGCGAAGCCCCGGTTTCCATTCCGGATCCCAAGGCTAGCGTGCATTTCTCACACTCATGGCGTGGGACGCGGCAAGGTGTTGCGCCGCCTGCACTGCAAACCTGCGAAGCGGGCAGCGTTCACGTTGCGTAGCTCTCCAGAGCTGCGCCGCAGTGAACGCCGGCACGGCGCAGCTCTGGAGAGCTATGCTGCAATCGCGGCTTGCCGGCGGAGTGTGAGGAACGCGGGTTAGCGAATCTTCGCGTCGGGGAGTTCTTTCTTGATGCCTTCGTCGAGGGGCATCCGGTCGTTTTCGGGGGTGAGGGCGCTTTCGGACATTAGTTTGTTGAGGAGCGCCTTCAGTTCGGTGATGCGGTCGGCTTGCCTGGGATCGGCAATGAGATTTGTCCGCTCCCCGGGATCGGCTTTTACGTTGTAGAGTTCGGCCATGTGTTTGTCGGGGGAACCGTCGCCGTGGGGGTAATGGATGAATTTCCACTCCTCGGTGCGGACGCCACGGATGTTAGGCGTGTAGGGGAACTGTTTCTCGTAGTTGTATTCGTAGAACCAGGCTTTCCGCGGGTGTGCCGTCGACTGGATGTGGAGACGCTTTTCCGAAGGTGTTTACCAATGGTATTCTCCCTTGAAACCTCTTCATCGCGTTATTCCTCCAGTGTGACAATACATCGGATCGGCGGCACACCCCTTTCCGCCAGTCGGGGTCGCCTGCGCGGACCAGCTTCGCCCATGATTTGCCGTGGATGCCTGCGAGCGCGGGCGCGCCGCAGAGTTCGAGGAGGCTGGGGGCGATGTCTTCGGTGAGGACTTGTTGCGGGATCACTTTGCCGGAACCGAGGCCGGGGTAGCGGACGATGAGGGGAATGCGGATGCTGGGTTCGTGCATGGTGCGTTTGTCCACCATGCCGTGTTCGCCCTCGATCAGGCCGTTGTCGCCCATGAGGACGATGATGGTGTGGTCGAGCTGGTTCGTCTTTTCAAGGAAGGCGAGGAGGCGCGCGATGCTATCATCGACGCTAAGGATGGTGCCCCAGTAGCCGTGGACCATGTTTTCGAAGTCCTTCACGGCCTCGGGGCGATCGTCGGGGGATTTCTTCCGCCACTCGAAGAGGGGGCCGTAGATGCCGTGCCAGGTGCAAAGGCGTTCCTTGATCCACGCGGGCTTGTTTTCGAGATGGAAGGCGGTGTCGGGGTAGGGGACGGGGATGTCGTCGAAGGTGTGCGCGTATTTTTTCTCCGGCGTGTAGAAGCTGTGGGGGGCTTTCTGTCCGATGCAAAGGGCCCAGGGTTTTTCCCTGGTGGAGGGGCGCATTAGCCAGTCGAGCGCCATGTCGGTGACGATGGTGGTGTAGTAGCCTGTGATGACTTCGCGGCGCTTGCCGTCGAAATTCCATTCGGTGTCGAAGTATTTGCCCTGGCCCTTGTGTGTGGCGAAACAGTCGAAGCCCCAACGCGGCATGTCGTTCTCCTCGCCCATGTGCCATTTGCCCATATAGGCGGTGGTGTGGCCGGATTCGCGCAGGCGCTGCGGCCAGTGGGTGAGGCTGGAGGGGAGCTCGGTGAAATTGTCGCGCACGCCGTGGCCGTGGGCGCAGAGGCCGGTGAGGATGCTGGCGCGGCTCGGGGAGCAGAGCGAGGTGGTGCAGAAGGTGTTTTGGAAAAGGACGCCTTCCTTTGCGAGGCGATCCATGTTGGGCGTGCGGACGTGCTGAGAGCCGTAGGAGCCGACGGCATAAGGCCGGAGGTCGTCGCAGAGGATGAAGAGGACGTTCGGTTTCTCGGACGCGCCTGCGGGGAGACTGAGGAGCATGAGGAGGATGAAAAGGCGGGTGAGGGAAGTCATGGCTGGCTTTGGTGGGTGAAATGCAGGGCGGTGACAGGACGAGCGCGATGGATGCTCAAGACTTGGATCGGTCGTGTCGGCGTGCCGGGGCGCGATGGAATGTGCGTTTCGAACGACTGTCGATCGACGGCGCCAGGTGCCCCGCCTTTTGTGCTCTCTCACGCTATTGCCCGCAAGGAGAGGTCACTGGCCCCGGATTCAATACGCCTCTACCGCTTCCCGGCTCTTCAGTGGTCGCTGGCGGAGAGTAAGGGCGAGGCAAACAGCAGGAGAACGCTGGTCTTGCAACGGCCGCTCGTGGCCCTTGCCCCTACGCGCCACGGGGCGCGTTCCGACGGCGACGGATACCGAGCAGCAAGCCGAAGCTGCCAATGAGGGATCCGACGGTCCCCGGCTCAGGAACTGCCACGAGCGAGACCTTATTGGTTCCGTCGTTGTAATCGATGCCGAATTGGTTGGCTCCAACCGTAAAAAGACTAAGTGGGTCGGTGTCGTAATCAGTGATTGGGACGCCGCCCACGGAGAATAGGCCCGACTGAGTTCCACCGTAGGTGATGAAGGCCAATCTCGTTCCAAGTGGCAGGGCAATCACATTTGAAATGGCCGCCAAGTCAGTCACATCAAGCACCGACAGCGTCCCGAGGGAGAGGGTCAGTCCGGCACTCAAGGTCATTGTATCATTGGTGGGCGCGCCGGCCACGGTGGTATCGACTTCCAGCTTGAACGTGCCACCTGCCGACATGTTCAGCGAGGTGCCGGCGAGGGTGCCGATGCTGTTGCCGGGTGAAATCGTGGAGCCGGGCTGGGTCGTTACTGCGCCGACCGTGCCGCTGCCACTGAGTGTGCCGCCAGTGAGGACGGTTACAGGCCCGGTTCCGAGCGAACCGCCGGAGCCGACGGACAGGGTGCCGGCCTGGATCGTGGTGCCGCCGGCATAGGTGTTGACCGCATTCAACTGCCAGGTTCCCGCGCCCTGCTTGACCACGCCAACGGGACCGTTCGTTCCGATGGAAGGAATGATTGGCGAGAAGATATTGGCTCCCCCGGTGTTCGAGGCGGTGAAGATCAGCGTGCGCGCCACTGTGCCTGCGGCGATTGCGATCGGCCCGGCAGCGGTGAAGTTCAACGGTCCAGCGCCAGAGGAGTCGATCGTCGCACCGGCGGTGCCGGCGCCAATTGTAAACAGCTTGTCCGTGCTGTCTCCGGTTCCCGTGTATGCGAGAGTGGAACCGTTGATGACCAACTGGTTGGCTGTTGCCGCCGCTTGTCCGATGCCGCTGGGAACGCCGCCGTCGGACAGCTTGGTTACGTTCAAGATACCCGCATTGATGGTGGTGACTCCGTTGAACGTATTGGCTGGGTTGGTCAGTGCGAGAGTGCCCGCGCCGGCCTTTATGATACCAACCGCACCGGTGCCAGTCTTGGTAATCAGAGCACTGACAGTCAGGTCGTTTGCAGCAGCCGAGCTGTCACCGATGGTGAACGTCCGCGTCGCCGCACCCAAGGACAGGTTGCCGCTCAGCAATGAGCCATTCGGGTTGCCCGCGGCGGTATCTGTGACCGTTCCACCCACGGTGAGCGTGCCCGTTCCAGTCGACAGAGTGGCAGTGCTGCCACTACTTCCACCGAACGTCAACGTGGCGGCTGTCTGATTCGTCCCGTTCAGATCCAGCACTGCGTTCGCTCCCGCAGTGTTGGCATTCACCGTAATCGCCCCGGTGCCGACGCCGAGAGCACCCTGGGCGGTTGGCCGCAGTATTCCGCCGTTGACGGCAATTGCGCCGTCGAATGCGTTTGCGGCATTGGTCAACTCAAGCACGCCTGCGCCCGCTTTGGTGATGCCCACGGCGGCGGTGCCGGTTTTCACCATTTGTGCGGCAATGGTCAAATCAATCGGAGCCGCCGAAGAATCACCGACGGTGAACGTCCGGGTTCCAGTGCCCAGACTGAGGATGAGACTCGAATCGATCAGAGCAGGGCCGTTTTCAACTCCTGCAGCACCGGCGCGGTAGGTGATATTGCTAAGAATGGTAAGGGTGGCGGGCGCTCCGGTGTTGGTCACCAAGGGGGTCTGACCGCCAATGGCCCCTGCGGTGCCGGCCACGATGCTACCGAGGTTGAAGCCAGTAATCGATTCATTGTTGCCATTGAGGTCGAGGACTCCAGAGGTGGAGCCAGGGCCCTGCTGGCCGATGGTCACAATGCTGGTGTTAGGGATGACCTCCGGGGCACCAAGTCGGAGAGTGCCTCCGTTAATGTTTGTGCCACCACCGTAGAAGTTCCCGGGGTTACTCAATATCAACGTGCCACCTCCCTGCTTGGTGAGGCTGCCCGCACTGGTGCCGCCATTGCCAATCACGCCACTGATCAACGTATTCCCCGATCCGCCCAGAGTCAGGGTGCGGGCCGTGTTGCTGTCGGACAAATTGACCGGGCCAGACAGGATGAGCTGTTGCCCGCTGCCAGAGATATTGTTGTTGAAGGTCCGGTCAGCAGCGCTGACGGTCAGAGGGCCGGTGAGTTCGACCGTGCTGGTGCCGCTCACGCCGCCATTGTTATTGGTAATATTGACGACGTTAGCGATGGAGCCTGCTGCGACAGAGGCTGCTGCCAGGAAGCCGCCGCCACTGTTGACCGTGGTGGTGGTGTTAATGGCACCGACGACATTGAGCAGCGCCGTTCCGCCGTTGACGTTGAGGGGGCTGGCGGTGCCTCCTGCGGTCGAGATGGCTCCAACCTTGTCCAAGATGAGGGTTCCGGTCGTCAGCGTCGTTGCGCCGAGGTAGGTATTCGGTCCGCCGGGACCGCCGATCCGGAGCGAGCCGCCGCCGGTGGCGTTCACTAATAGGGTCATGCCGGCTCCCGTCCCGGTCTGTGTGATCAGGCCATTGATGATCGTATCGCCTGAACCCCCAAAGGTCGCGGTCGCCGCCGTAGGGGTCGTGAAATTGCCGGTGATGGTCAACGTGTTGCCGGTGGAGATGAAGTTGTTCAGGGTTACGCTTGCAGGCAAAGTGACGGCGGCCTCGATATCGATCGTATTGTCCCCCTGAAAACCGGAAGTGGCAGTGATGGTGACGCCATTCTTGATCGAGCGGTTGCCATTGACGGCGGCAAGGTTGCCGCCGCTGAGCGTCAGCGTGCCCTTCCCGAAAGGACCACTGGCAAGGAAACCGATGAGTCCGGTCGCGTCCGCGCCGACGCCGAGAGTGCCAGCACTGACGGTTGTGATTCCCGTGTAAGTGTTCGCTCCACTCATGCTCCAGACACCGCCTTCGGCCTTGGTGACGCTGAGCGGCCCGACGTTGTCTTCGAGGACGCCGAAGGAACCGGTGAGTTCGTTCGGTCCGGTGTTTTCCCCGGCCAGGGTCAGGGTCTTTCCCGCGGTTCCTGACGCCGCGGAGTTCACCACATTCCCGAGGCTGACGGCACCGGTTCCATTGGAGCGGATGGTGGCGGTGGCACCAGAAGTTCCGTTTGCCTGGATGAGGCGGCTGCTGGAACCGCCTGCGCCGATGTAGTCGAGCGTGCCGGCTATGGCGTTGATGCCCAGCTTCACACCGCCTGTGCCCCACGCGCCGACGCTGCTGGTGCCGACCCCGGAGTTCTGCCCGAGGGACGTGACATTCAGAACGCCTGCCCGGACTTCCGTATCGCCGGTGTAGGCATTGGTTCCAGCCGGCCCGAGGTTCAGCAGGCCCGCGCCGGTCTTGATGATTCCTGCGCTGCCCGAGATGGTGCCGGAGACGGTGGCCACGTCGGTTCCGGCATTGGTGTTGTCCAAGACTTGGATTTCGCGGTTTGCAGAGCCGAGGTCGATCGAGCTCGTGAAATCCACTTCGGCGAGTGCAGTCGTCGAGTTTAGCAGGAGTGCCTGATTGCCTGGCAGGAAGTTGGCCGTCCCCCACGTGGCGGGGCCGAGATCGACGTTGAACTTGCCAGAAGAGGCGGCGAAGCCCGCGTTGGCAGCCGAGCCGGTGCCGAGGAGCGCGACCTGCCCGGGACCCGTTCCCAGCGACCTTGTGAAGTTCCCGCTGCTCTGGAAGATGGCCGAGGCAGCAGTGCTACCTGTGCCGATCACGAGGTTGCTGAGGACCGGCAGGGAGGTGCCGTCCTGGGCTTGGAGGATGCCGTTGGCGATCGTTGTGGCGCCCGTGTAGGTGTTGGCGGAGTTGCCGAGGATCCACAGACCCGTGTCCGCCTTCCAGACACCCACTGTCGCCGTTCCAGCCCCGTCAACAATCTGCGGGTTCATGGTGTTATCGTTCAAAGAGTTGCCGCCGAGCGTCAGAAGCTTGGTCCCTGTGCCGGTGACCGCGATGGGGCCGGTGTTGGTGAAGGTCACCGTGGCAGTTCCCGTGGCGATGCCGTTCACCTGAATCCTGCCGCCGCCGTTGTTGATGTCGCCTGCGAGCGTGAACAGCCGGTTGGTCGTGGTGGAAATGTTCGACGAGTAGTTGATGCCTGCGTTCGCGCCAGTGGCACTTCCGGAGCCGTTGAAGATGAGGTTGCCAGCGGCCGAACCGGATGCTCCGATGCCACTGGGCGCCCCACCGTCGGCGAGCGACTGGATCGCGACGACACCCGTGGAGAGGAAGGTCGTGCTGCCGGCATAGGTGTTCAGGCCGTTCCACGTTTGGGCTCCCGTGCCGTTCTTGATGACGCTCACGCCGCCACCGCCGATGCCATTCTCGATGATGCCGGTGAAGGTGCCGGCTCCATTGCTGCCACCGACCGAGAGGACGGCGGGAGTGGCGCTGGAATTGGCAATCGTTCCCGCACCGTTGAAGGCACCGATGTGGGCCGTTCCGGCGGTCGCGGTTGTCGTTCCATTGAGATCCAGTGTTCCTTCCTGCCGCAGCGTCAGGGCGGTGCCATTGCCGCTCAGTCTTCCGGCGCTGCCGATTCTCACCGTGCCTTCGTTGATCGTGGTCGTGCCACTCTGGAGGTTGCTGGCGTTCAAATTGAGCGTGCCGGCACCGTTCTTCGTCAAGCCGCCACTCCCTGTGGCCAGCATCGGCGCTGCCAGGGTGAGAGCATCGCCGGCCTGGTTCACGTGAATGACCAGAGCGCCCGCTCCGCCGGTCGTGATTCCGAAGGTGCCCGTGGTGGTGATGGCTGCGGTGTTGCCTCCGGTCACGAGGATCGCACCGTCAGACCCCGCACCGTTCGTGTTGAGGGTCAGGTTGCCGGAGAGTTCGAGCGTGTGGGTGGCCATCTTCAACGAAGTGACGGTCACGGCGGTCTGCGCGGTGATGTCCCCGGTGACCCGATTGTGGCTGCCTGCGCCGAGAGTTGCGGCACCCGCGGCGGCATCCACGAAGCCCGCGGTCGTTCCGTAAGCTGGCGCAATCAGCACGCCGGTGGTGCCGTCGGCGATCGCAAAGTCCGCACCGTTCAGGTAGAGATGGCCATCGCCTGGGAGTGTGGTCGCGGTGGGGGCAGCGAGACCGGTGATGGTCACCGTGCCGCCAGAGGCTCCCGTGGTGTCGAAATTCAGCCCCGTTGTCCTGCCTCCGGTGCCACCCGCGGTGATCGATGTGAAGACGAGGTTCGCTGCGTTGGCGTCGGGGGATTTCACCCGGATCGTACCCATTCCCGCGCTGCCCTGCGAGATGAGCCCGCCGAGGGTCTCGGTCGTCACCGATCCGGCGAAGCCATTGAACTCCAACGTCCCGCCAGCGGTGAAGGTCGTTGCATTCGAGCCGAAGACGATTGTGTTCCCGGTGCCGGACGCGATGACGTCGGAAGCGGCTCCCGTCGCATTCAGCTTGAGCGTGCCACCCGAGATGGTGGTGGACCCGCTGTAGGTATTCGCACCGGAGAGCGTCCAAGTTCCCAGCCCGGTCTTTGCAACGCTCACCAAGCCCCCCGCGGTGCCGGTGCTGTCGGTGATTGCGGCTACGACAGTGTTTGCCGCGGTACTGGTGCCGCCGAGCGTCAGCGTCTTGCCGCCGGAGGTGGTCGCGGCATAGGCATTGATGATGACGCCGCTGGTGCCAGTCTGGAGAGCGTTGATCGTCGCGCCGCCGGCGTTTCCAAAGAGGTTCACGGTCTTGGCCACGTTGTAGTCCGCGGCGTCGCCCGAGCCGAAGAATGACAGCGTGCCGGTCGCGGCCGCGTTGCCGATGTTAATCCGGCTGGCGGTTCCGGTGGCGGAGTTGTTGAGCGCGAGGATGCTGTTGAGCGCGAGGGTTCCTGCCTGGATGTTCGTGTTACCCCCCAGATTCGAGCCAGTGCCTGAAGCGAGGAGGGTCAGCGTGCCGGCTCCGGCCTTGGTGAGGCTGTGCGCAGCGGTGCCCGTAGTGATGTTTGCATTCACCGTCGTGTCTCCGGTCCCGCTGATCGTGAGCGTGCGAGCGGTGCCGTCTGTCTGATTCCAGAAGGATGCGCCAGAGCCGGTGCCAAACGTCAGCAGGCCGCTCAAATTATTGGTCACGGGTGAGTTGTTGCCGCCATTGCTGGTGTATTGCGTGAACGTCGCTCCATAGCCGTTCCGACTGCTCAGAGTGGGCGTGACGTTGACCGTCTGCACGAGATTGCGAAAATTCACCGCCTTGCCCTGGTCAGTGCCGCCGACCGCATGATCGAGGAAAATCGTTGATGTCGCCGTGACGCTGATGCCTGTATTCGTAAAGCCCCCGGTCCCGGTCCGGACTTCCAGGATGCCGCCGGCCAGGGTGAGTGCATTATTCGCCGTGTTCACCCCCACATTGGCGCCGTCGGAGACGCGCAGGTTGCCCGCGGAAAGCGTGACGACGCCGGTGAAGCCACTGGCACCGCGGAGTTCGAGGGAGCCGGCGTTGACTTTCTGCAGCACTGCACCGGTGCCGACCGCCCCGATCGGCCCGCTGATCACTGTCGCGCCATTGCCGCCGAACAGCAGCGTCGTGCTCCCGCTGATCGTGACCGGTCCCGAGAACGTCGCGGTGCCTGCGGTGCTCACGATGCGGGTGTTGGCACCGGTGCCGGTCGCGATCGTGCCGGAGAAGGTATTGGCCCCGACGTTGGTAAGCGCCGCAGCGGTTCCGGTGGCACCGAAACCGCGCAGAGTGATATTGCTGCCGATCGTGATGCCGCCACCGACTGTGAGGTTGCCCCCACCCGCTCCGCTGACAGTGTCAAAGATGATGCCATTGAGCGGGAGCCCGCGAATCGTGATCCCGGTAGTCGTTCCGAGCGCCGACGCGGAAGTGACTAACACAGTCCCATCGTTGATGGTCGTGGCCCCCGTCAGGTTTACCTGCAGAGGGTCCAGGAACAGGAAGCCGCCGCCGTTCATGATCAGGTCAGGACCAGCGAGAACGCCCGAATCCACCTCGGTTCCGAACGGCGTCACGAAGGTTTCCGCGTAAACGGAAGGCGCGAATGGGGCGACCTGGGTAAGGACCATCACCGCAGTGGCGATGGAGGAGGTGGTGATGGAGCGAGGGCGGGCTTTCATGATGTTGGGCTGGGGGCTTCGGGTTGTTTGCTGATCGCTCTCCTAAGGCGCTCAACTCTTGGACAAGAGTGTCTTTGGAATTGGGGGAATCGAAAGAGCTGGTGCTCCTGTATTCGATTCGCGGAGTCGGCGTCAACCGCGATGACGATCGATTTGCTGTATGTCCGTCCGCTCGGGCTCTCGGGATGGCCCGCACTCGTGGATGCAGACCTACTTCACCTTCAGGTTCTTCCGCAGGAATGTCGGCACGTCGAGATCCTGCCCGTCCACGATGGTGGGCTCGGATTTTTCAAAGCGCCCGCGGTTCGCGGGTTCGAGCTGCATCTGTTCGGCTTTCTCTTCCTTCTTCGCCGCGGCCGTTTTTTGTGAGGGAGAATCCTTTGGCTTGTGAGCGGTGATCGCCGGGGCGATCTGCATGGGCGCAGGCGTTGCCTTTGTGACTGGCTGCGGCATGGGCTCCGGTTCCCGCGCGGCGTCGCCCGCTTCGGACTCTTCCTCAGCCTCCCCTGCGTGCGCAGCGGTGAAGACTGCCTCGCCCGGCGCAGGCGTTCGCGCGATGACGGGCCGGGCGGCTGCGGCCGCGGGTTCTGCGGCGGCGGTGGAACTGATGATGGTCACGCACAGGCGCCTGCCGAGTTTCGCATCGGTCGCGATGCCGAAATCGATCCGGGTGCTGTCGCTGATGTGCCGGTTGAATTCCTCCATGAGCACGGTGAGTTCGCTGACCGTCAGGTCGGGTCCGCCGGCGACGTGGACGAGCACGGAGCGGGACTCCCCGAGCATCCGGCCTTTTTCCAGGAGCGGACTTTTCAACGCGCGTTGCAGGGCCTCATGCGCGCGATTCGCGCCGTCACTTTCACCGTAGCCGAAAAGGCAGCGCGGGTGCTGGCGACGGAGCGCGGAGGCGAGTTCATCGAGGCCGATGTTGATGATTCCGCCGTGGCGGACGAGCGTCGCGATGGTGCGGATCGCCTGGCTGAGGGTCTGGTCGGTCGCGACAAACGCCTGCTGGACTCCAGCGGACGGCGCGACCACTTCGCACATGCGGTCATTTTCAAAACAGACGACGAGATCCGCCTGTCCCTCGAGCTGCGCCAGCGATTGGGCGGCCTGTGTGAGGCGGCGCTTGCCCTCGAATGCGAATGGCAGCGTGACGAATGCGATCACCATCGCGCCCGCGGTCCGCGCCATGTGGGCGATGAGCGGTGTGGCTCCGCTGCCCGTTCCTCCGCCGAGGCCCGCGCTGAGAAAGACCATGTCCGCGCCCTCAATGGCGGCCTTGATTTCGTCGCCTGCCTCCTCCGCGGCTTCGTAGCCGATCTCGGGATCGCCGCCGGAACCGAGGCCGCGGGTCGTCGTCTTGCCAAGATGAATCTTCTGCGGCGCGACACATCCATTGAGCGCCTGCACGTCGGTGTTCAGTGCGATGACGGACGCGCCCTCGATGCCATCGAGCACGAGGCGGTCGAGGGTATTCGCGCCGGCGCCGCCGATGCCGAGGATCTTGATGACGGGTGCCGTGGAACTGCTGGGACGGGTCAGACGGATCATGACTTAGCGGAGGAAGAAGAGGAAGATGATGGAAAACAGCCTCTTGAGCCAGCCGAGCAGCCCGCCGGATTCGTCTTCGAGGGTGGCCTGTGCATACTTCACCAGCCCGATGGCCGTGGAATACTGCGGGTTTTCAAAGGCGCTGGTGACGCCGGAGACATTTTGCGCGCGGCAGAGTTGCACGGGCATCTGGAAGATCTCCTCGGCGACCTGCTGGATTCCGTGCAGCGACGAACTGCCACCCGTGAGCACCATGCCGCTGCCGATGTAGTCGAGGTAGCGTCCCTTATCGAGTTCGCGCTTGAGCAATTCGAAGGTCTCCCGCACGCGCAGGTTGATGATCGTATTGAGCATCTCGCGCTCGATCTCGCGGCCGGCGAACCCGGGTTCGTCCTTCAGCGCGACCACTTCGCCAGGGACGCAGTTGCCGACGATGCAGCTCCCTTCCTCGATCTTCAGCTTCTCCGCCTTGCCCATGGGAATGCGCAGCCCGAGCGAGAGATCGTTCGTGATGTGGTCGCCGCCGATGCCGACCACGCCGCTCTGTTTCACCGCTCCGCCGGTATAGACGATGTAGCCGGTGGTGCCGCCGCCGATGTCCACCACGATCGCGCCCGTATTTTTCTGCGTCTGGTCGAGGATCGCCTGGGCCGCCGCGTACGGCGTGAAGACGATGTCCTCGATTTCGATGTCGAGATCGATCAGGCACTGGATGTTGTTTTTGATCCGGTTCGCGACGCCGTGGATGATGTGAAAGTCCGCCTCGAGCTTCCGGCCATGCATGCCGATCGGGTTCAGGATGCCGTCCTGCCCGTCCACGTGGTAGGTCTGGAGGATGGTGTGCAGAAACATGTTCTGCGAGGGGATGGGCGCCTTGCGCGCCGCTTCCTGCACGCGGGCGAAATCGTCCTCGCCCACCTTCTCCTGTTCCTCGGGCAGGGTGAATGAACCGCGGTTGTTGAAGCTCTGGACGTGCGCGCCGGTGATGCCGAGATAGACGTTCTTGATCATCACGTCGCTTTTTTCCTCCGCATCGGCGAGCGCCTCGCGGATGCATTTCCCGCAGTTGTCGATGTCCACGATCTCGCCCTTGCGGACGCCGCGGGACGGAGCCTCGCCGACGCCGAGGATCTGGATGGTGCCGTCGCTCTTCAGTTCCGCGGCGACGGCACAGACCTTGGAGGTCCCGACTTCGAGTCCGACGACTATTTTGTCCCTGGCCATCAGGCGGTGCGGAAGCGTTTGAGGAGGCCGCCGCCATCCTTTTCCTTGGGTTTCGATGAATCGCCTTTCTTGCCGGAAGGCGGCGTCTTGTCCTTCGACGTTCCGGGCGTTGTCGTTTTCGACGGGCTTGGAATCCGGCTCTTCGGCGGCGTGGGCGGCGCGGCTTCGGCGAAATCGTCGGGCTCGGGTTGCGCCGGCGGCATGAAGGTGACGGGGATGTTCCGCACCGGGATGAGGTTCACCGTTTGGATCTCCTGTCCGATGAGCGCGGTCTCGGACTGGACGATCGAGAGCCGGTTGAGTTGCGCGCCGATGTCGTCGAGCCCGAAGGTGAGCTGCGCATGTCTCTGGTCGGTCGCGACGATGCAGTACGCCTTCGAGACATCGATGCTGATCACTTTGAACGCGCCCGCCTCGCGGTTGCGGCGGAGAAGTTCGAGTGCCGCGTCCACCTCGGCCTTGCGAATGCGCTTCCCGGGTTCCAGGTCTTCGATCTGGACTCCGGCAATGGTCGGCAGCGCCTTGAATTCAGGCAGGATGTGTTTTGGCTGAAAGACCAGGCCGCGGGCGTCGAGGAGATAGGTGCCCTGCGCATTCGCGGTCGTGTCGGAAAGTTTCGGAACCACCCAGGCGGTCGGCTTCCGTTCGGTCACGGTGATTTCGATGCGGTTCGGCAGGTAGCGGGTCACTTCCGCGGTCGCCACCTGCGGGAGATTCCTGAGCGCCTCGCGCGCGGCAGCGATGCGGTAGGAGAAGATGTTGTCGCCGGGCTTCAGCCTGATCGTTTGCAAGGCCTGTTCGCGGGTGAGCGAACCGTCCGAGGTGAAATGGATCTCCCGCAATGCATAGTCGGGATTCTGCCAGAAAAGTTTCCGCCATCCGGTGGTCGCGCCGAAGTAGATCCCGGCGGTGAGGGCTCCGAGCGCGATCACTTTGAAGAGTCGCCCGGTCCACCGCCAAAACCCGAGCCAGGCAGCGTTGGAGCCTCGTTTGATGACCCCTTTGCAGAGATATTTTCGCCGCCGTTCGCGTTCGGAGGTGAGGCGTTTGTTCGGTGGATGGCGGTGTTTCATGGGTTGCTGCGGCGGGTGGCGAGCGAGAGCTCGATGATGCGAAGACACAGTGCGGCGTAGCTGATGCCCACGGCGGCCGCGGCCTCGGGCAGCAACGACGCCGGAGTCATGCCCGGGATGGTGTTCACCTCGAGCACATACGGTCGGTCCGCGTCGGTGAGGAGAATGTCCACACGCGAATAGACTGCAAGATCGAGTGCGCGGTGCGCGGCCAGTCCCGTCTGCCGGACGAGATCGCTCACCGCGGGGCTGAGCGGCGCCGGGCAGAAGTGATCGGCTCCAGCCGCATTCGGATTCAGGAAGGGATACTTGTTGTCGAAATTGTAGAAGTCCTTCCGTGCGCGGATCTCGATCACAGGCAGCGCGATGTCGCCGACGATGCCGACCGTGAGTTCCTTGCCCGCGATGAATTCCTCGACGAGCAATTCGTCGCCAAACCTCCACGCCTCTGCGAGCGCCGGCTCCAGTTCTGCGGGGGACTTGATGATGTAAACGCCGACGCTGCTGCCTTCCTTCGGCGCCTTGATCACGATTGGCAGCGGCAGCGTGGGGCGCGCGCCTTTGCGCAGGATCTCAGACTTCGCCGTGGGCACGCCGCGCTCCTCGAAGCGCCGCTTCGTCGCGATCTTGTCGATCGCCAGTTCCGAGCCGCGGACACCTTCGCCGGTGTATGCGATGCCGCGCGCCTCGAGGATGCGCTGGATCTGCCCGTCCTCGCCGAATGTGCCGTGGACGGCGTTGAACGCGACCCGCGTGTCCGACGGGACCACGAAATCCGCGCCGACAACATCGACTGGCGTGACTTTCGCGCCGAGCGAACGCAGCGCCTCGACGACGCCTTCGCCGGATTTCAGCGATACTTTTCGCTCCGAGCCGGGCCCGCCCATGAGGACGGCGACGGGCATTCCTGTGAGATCAAGTGACATGGAAGCGGGAAATTTTTTCATCGCGGTGAATACGCGCCGCGGTGGTGGGATCTTTCACGGAGGGGCGTTTGGTTTCAGGCATAGACTGGAGCGTCGTCGCCGACAATTTGCACTTCCGTTTGCAGCTCGATGCCGCGCTCGCTTTTCGCGCGGTCTTTGATCTGGGCGATGAGCGTCAGCACGTCGTCGGCGCTGGCACCGCCTTCATTGACGATGAAGTTCCCATGGATCTCCGAGACGCGCGCGCCGCCGATGCGGGTTCCTTTCAGTCCGAGTTCGTCGATCAGTTTCCCAGCGGGAATGGCGGCCGCGTTCTTGAAGATGCAGCCTGCGCTCGATTCCTTCGGCTGGCTCTTCCTGCGCTTCTGCTGGCTTTCCTCGAGTCGCGCCGTGATCTCCGCGGCCTTGCCCGGTTCGCCGCCGAAGACGGCGCCCACCGCGTAGTTCTTCGCGAGCGAAGGAACGTCGCGGTAGTGGACTTCCAGCTCGCGCGGAGTGCGGCTGTGAAATTCGCCCTGCGCATCCACGAAGCGCACGCTGATGACCTGGCGGAATGTCTCGCCGCCCATCGCGCCGGCATTCATCCGCAGTGCGCCGCCGACATTCCCGGGAATGCCCTCGAACCACTCGAAGCCGCCGATTTGCGCGTCGCGCGCGGCGATGGCGAGTGTGCGCTGCTTCACGCCCACGCCGGCGCTGATGTGCGTGCCGTGGACTTCGAGCCGCTTGAATTCCCCGCGGGCGAGATGCGCGACCACGCCGGGGATGCCGCCGTCGCGCACGAGCAAGTTCGAGCCGCGGCCCATGACGAACAGCGGGATCGCTCGCTCCGTCGTGAACCGAACCAGCCGCGCGAAGCCCTCCTCGGTCTCCGGCTCGGCCCAGAATTGCGCCGGCCCGCCGACGCGCATCGTGGTGTGGCGCGAGAGCGGTTCGTAGAGTCGCGCGAGGCCGGGGCCCATCACGTTCAGGATGTCGTCGAGCACGGCGGCGTCGCGGGCGAGGACTGCGCCCTGATCGTGGATGTTCCCTGCGCCGAGGGAGAGGACGAGGTCGCCGGGCTCCAGCATTCTGCCGATGTCGATGGCGATCTTTGCACGCACCGGCTGGAAGCTCACGCCCTCCTGCCCGGTCTTCTCGTTGATGGCATCGACGATCGTCTGTCCGCTCACGCCGGGAATCGGCGGCTCGCTCGCGGCGTAGATGTCGGCGACGACGAGGATGTCCGTGTCTTCAAATGCGCGCCCGAAATCATCCCGCAGCTTCTGCGTGCGGGTGTAGCGATGCGGCTGGAACATCGTGAGGATTCGTTTCCTCCCGGTGCCGCGCGCGGTGGCGAGCGTCGCGCGAATTTCGCTCGGGTGATGGCCGTAGTCGTCCACGATCATGAAGCGCTCGGAGCGATATTTGATCTCGAACCGCCTGCGCGCGCCGCGGAAGGATTCGAGCGCGGTGGCGATCTTTGGAAAGGGGACGCCGAGTTCGGTCGCGAGCGCGATCACGCTCGTGGCGTTGCTTACGTTGTGGCGTCCGGGGACGTTGAGCGTCACCGCGCCGAGCGGTTCCCCGCGGCGGCTGGCGACGAAGTGCGACTGGAAATCCTTCGCATGAACATCCTCGAACCGATAGACGCCCTCACGCGCTTCGCCGTAGGAAATTGCGCGCGGGTGGCCGGAGCAGATCCGGGTCGCGTGCCGGTCGTCCGCGCAGAAGATGACGCTGCCGGTGGTCTGCATCAGCAGTTGTTCGAAGGCGCGCTGAATCGCCGCCAGGTCCGGATAAAAGTCGAGGTGCTCCTCCTCAATGTTCAGGATGACGGAGTGTTCCGGATGGTAGTTGACGATCGTGCCGTCGCTCTCATCGGCCTCGGCGACGAAGTGTGCGCCGGCCGGATCCCAGAGTGCATTCGTGCCGAGGATCGGAATCTCCGCGCCGACGTAGTGCGAGGGATGCAGCCCCGCGGCGCGCAGCACGTGGGCGGCCATGGAACTCGTCGTCGTCTTGCCGTGCATGCCGGCGATGACGATGCCTTTTTTCTGCCGCATGATCGCGGCGAGCGCATCGGCGCGGCGGACCATGGTGATGCCGAGTTGCTTCGCCGCGTCGAAGTCGGGATGGCCGGGTTTGATGGCGGAGGAGAAGATGACGAGTTCAGCGTCGCGGACCTTGTCGGGGTTCGGCGGGGAGGTGAAGTCGAGGCCGGATTTTTGCAGCCGCGCGGTTTCCTCGGTGGAGGTCTTGTCGCTGCCGCTCACCCGATGGCCGAGCGCGAGGCAGAGTCCGGCGATGCCGCTCATGCCCGAGCCGGCGACGCCGATCAGGTGGATGCGGCGGCCGCCGCCCGTGAGGAACTGGGCCAGTTGCGCTCCGTCCATGCTACCGGCCGCGACCTCCTTTGCTGTAGGAATTCTTCATCGTGAAAACTACGAACAGCACGGTGAACACTGCAATCCAAAGCCAGATCTGATCGGCGGTGGTCTCGCGGATTCGCAGGACGAGAAATTCCGCGCGCAGCGATGGCGCGGTCGCGAGGATGGCGAGGCTGGTGAGTGCGAGGCGATGGGATGTCTTCATGGGCTGGGTCAGTGTTGGGCTGTGGAAAATTTCAACATGATGTCCGCGACGCGCGCGGCGGCGTTCTCGGGAGCGAGCTGTCTGCTGCGCTGCGACATCGTCGCGCGCAGGGCGGTGTCCTGGATCAGGGCCGCGATCTTTTCCCCGAGCGCATCGGGCGTCGCGTCGCTCTCCTGCAGCAGGAAGGCAGCGCCGGCGCTCGCGAAGATCTTCGCGTTCGCGGTCTGGTGATCGTCGGCGGCGAAAGGGTAGGGGATGAGAATCGAGGGCAGCCCGAAGTGGGAAAGCTCGGTGAGACTGGCCGCGCCGCTGCGCGCTATGGCGAAGTCGGATGCGCTGTAGGCTTCCTCCATCTGATGCCCGAATGCGGTGACCGATGCGGGCACGCCTTCGCGTTCGTAAGCGGCGCGAGCCGGTGATTCGTCCTGCGCTCCGGCGAGGTGGAGTGCCTGCCACGGGAGGTGCTTCAGTTTCGGCAGCGCGTTGCCGACCGCGGTATTGATGCCGCGCGCGCCCTGGCTGCCGCCCATGACGAGCAGCGTGGTCCTGCCCGGTTGCAGGCCGGCTTTTTTCAGCACGGCGGATTTGTCCACGGGACGCAGCAGCGCGGCGCGGATCGGGGTGCCGGTGACCGCGCATTTGGCGGTGGGAAAATGACGCCTGCATTCCTCGAAGCCGAGCAGGACTTCGGTGACGTATTTGGCGTTGAAGCGATTCGCGCGACCGGGAATCGCGTTCGATTCGTGGAGGAAGGTCGGCACTTTGCGCGAGCGGCCGGCGAGGATCGGTGCAGTGGAAGTGAAGCCCCCCATGCCGAGCACGGCGGCGGGCTGCCATTCGCGGAAGAGCGCCTTGCAATGGCGCAGGCCTTTCCAGAAGCGCCAGGCGAATCCCAGGATCGCGGGCGAGAGCAGTCGCGGCATGCCGATGCCGGCGAGTTTTTCGATGCGGAATTCCTTCCGGCCTTGCGTGGCGGTGGCGTCGATTTCCTTTTCGGAAATCAACAGCATCACCTCATGACCGCGCGCGAGGAGCACCTCGCCGACGGCGAGGCCCGGGAACAAATGCCCGCCGGTGCCCCCGGCCGCGATGACGAATCTCATGGGTTTCTGGGCGGGCGGAGAGGGGAATCAACGGTGGTGATTTTCGCGACCGGACCCTTGAAGCGCACGCCTTTCAAGCGGGGTGGCGGCGGGCTCCAGCGGGTGACCGGCGGGCTGAATTTCTCGGCGGCTTCCGCAGCCTGCCGGGTGGTGTGCGGGTTTTTCGGATCGGTGTTCATAAATTACATGCGCGGGGTTCCGCGCCGCTTGATCTTGGTGTGAAAGGCCATGCCTTCCGGGTCGGGCCGCTCGCCGAAGCCGCGGCGGTAGATGCTCACGAGGATGCCGACGCCGGCCAGGCAGAAGGCGAGATTCGATCCGCCGTAGCTGATGAAGGGGAGGGGCAGGCCCTTGTTTGGCAGCACCATCGTGGTGACGCCGATATTCATCACGGCCTGGAGCGCGATGAGCGCGACGATGCCGATGCCGAGCAACCGGCCGAAGAGATCGCTCGCTCGCGTGGCGATGACCGTACCCGAGACGAGGATGACCACGAAGGCGAAGATCACGCCGAGGGAGCAGAACACGCCCATTTCTTCGCTGATGGTGGGGAAGATGAAGTCGGTGTGCGCGAAGGGAAGGTAGCCATGCTTCTCCCGGCCATTGCCGAGGCCCAGTCCCATCACTCCGCCGTTCCCGATCGCGATGAGTCCCTGCGCCTGCTGATACGCGTCCTCCGGATATCTCTCGGGATAGAGGAATGCGAGGAAGCGCCCCATTCGTTCCGGCATATACCGGATCGCGAAGCCGAGTCCGGTGCAGCCGGCGACGGCGGTGAGGCCGAGATACGGAAGGCGGGTTCCCGCGACGAACATGACGATCAACGTGGCGCTGAGCATGAGAGTCGAGGTGCCGAGGTCCACTTCCGGCGCGATCAGCGCGACGAGAAAGCCGACCACGAGCAGCGGGTAGAGGAAGCCACGGAGGAATTCGCGCGGGCGCGTCCCCTCGCGCGAGAACCACCACGCGAGAGCCACGAGCGCCGCCAGTTTTGCGAGTTCGGACGGCTGGACGGTCTGGCCGGCCGCACCGATCCAGCGGCGCGATCCATGGACTGCCTTGCCGATGCCGGGGATGAAGCAGCACACGAGGAGGACCGCGGCCCCGGCGTAGAGAATCCACCAGCGCTTCTCCATCCAGCGGTAGTCGATGAGTGCGGCGGCGAAACACGCGACGGTCCCGACGCCCAGCCACGCGAGCTGGCGGGTGAGGAAAAAACTCGGGTCGCCCTTGGCATCCCGCGCATAGGCGCCGGTGCTGGTGAGCATCACGATTCCCAGCGTCGCGAGTGCAGCGACCGCGATGATGAGCAGGAATACGTTGATGAGGACGAAGCGCTTTTGCATCGCGGCTCAGCCGTTCTTGCCCGGCAGTTTCAGCACCTGGCCGGGCCGGATTTTCTTCGGGTCCCTGATGCTGTTGAGCTTCACGATCTCCTCATACGAGCAGCCGTGTTCGCGCGCGATTTTCAATGGTGTGTCTCCCTTGCGCACGACGTAGGTTTTCGCCGGCTTCTTCGGGGATGACGGGGTGGCGGGCTTCGCGGTGGTTGCGGCGGTGCCTTTCGGCGGTGTGGGTGTCGGGGGCTTGCTCTCGGTGACGGCGCCAGGTCGCGGTGCCGACTTGCTGTCAGCGCCGGGTTTTGCCTCGGGGAGTGCGAGTGGCTGGCCGGGTCGAATGTCGTTTTGGTTCTTCAGTTTGTTCGACGCCATCAGGTCGTTGACGCTGACGTTGTACGCGATGGCGATCTTGGTGAGTGTCTCGCCTTCTTTCACGATGTGGGTCGTGTGCGGGCCGGACTGGAGCGTTCTGGCAGGCGTCGCCGCCGGGGCCGGGGGGCGCGCCGCGGCCTGACCGGTCGCGAGGGCGGTGGCCGCCGGCTTCGGCGTGCCGGGCTTCGCCATGGCAGTCTTCGCCGCGGTGGTCTGGGTGGAGGTCACTGGGGGCGTGGCCGAGTTCCGGCTTTCCTTGATGCGGGCGAATGCGAACACGCCCACGACTGCGACGACGTGCAGAAACAGGACGATGACGAATGCGCCGGACAGCCGCGTGCCATTGTCTTCTTCCTCGTAGCCCATCGGTGACGCGGTTCTCGCGGCGGTGGTGTTGAACTTGCGGGTGCGCACGAAGAGGCGGCGAAAGATTTGGAACGGATTCTTTTTCATGGCTGGGCGTTGGTTGGTGTCAGTGTGTGGACGATGGTCCGAAATTGGTTTCCCCGGTCCGCGTAGTTGCGGAACATGTCGAAGCTGCTCGTGCCGGGGCTGAAGAGGACGATGTCGCCGGGCCGCGCCTGGCTGCGTGCGGTGTGGACGGCGCGTTCGAGCGATTTGCCGACATTGATGCAGGCGACGCGCTTGCTCCAGAGCTGCTCGATCCTCGCGGCCATCTCGCCAAGGAGGACGGCGCAGCGGCATTTTTCCGCGACGAGATCGGTGACGCTGTCGAACTCGAATCCCTTGTCCTTGCCGCCCGCGATGAGCACGACCTTGCGGGTCTCGCCGGCGAGCGCCTTTTCCATGGAATCGAGATTGGTCGCCTTGGAATCGTTGACGTAGTCCACGGCATCGAGCGTGCGGACCCATTCACAACGATGGGGCAGTGGCGTGTAGGCGCAGAGCGGCGCGACCATCCGTGCAAACTCCAATCCCCACGCCTGTCCCGCGCCGAGCGCGGCCATCAGGTTCTCGGCGTTGTGCAGGCCCTTGAGCCTGGTGTCGGCCATCGCCAGGACGGGAGCGCCGCGGAAATGGATCACGCCCTCGCGCAGCTCGAAATCGCCGCCGCGGACATACGCGCTGAAGGTGATGCGGCGCGCTTTCAGCGGCGGGAGCCGGTCGCGGAAATTGACGATCGCCCAGTCTTCTGCCGCCTGATTTTCAAAGATGCGCGTCTTCGCGGCAAAGTAAGCCTCGATGGACGGATAGCGGTCGAGGTGATCCGGCGCGAAGCCGAGCCACACGGCGATCTGCGGGCGGAATGTGGCGATCTCCTCGAGCTGAAAGCTGCTGGTCTCCACGATCATCACTTCCAGCGCGCGGCCCTCGCGGACCTTCGCGGAGAACGCCGGGCCGATGTTGCCGCAGGCGACGGTCTTCACACCCGCGCCGCGCAGCATGGCCTCGATGAGCTGGGTCGTGGTGGTCTTCCCATTTGTGCCCGTGATCGCGATGACGGGGTTGCCGCACAGCACGAATGCGAGTTCGAGTTCGCCGATGATCGGGATGCCGCGGGCGCGGAAATTTTTCACCAGCGCGGTCGCGGGATCGATGCCGGGGCTGAGGATGGCGAGATCGTAGCGGCCTTGATCGGAATCGGCGGACGGGCCGGCGATCACCTTGGCGCCGAGGGCTTCGAGCGCGGTGATCTTTTCCCGGAGCGCAACGGGATCGCCGCTGTCGAGCACGGTGACACGCGCGCCTTCGTCGAGCAGGAGGCGCGCGGCGCTGCCGCCGCTTTCTCCGGCACCGAGGACCGCGATATGTTGGCCGGCGATTTGCATTTTTACCGGAGCTTCAGCGTGGCGAGCCCGAGCAGCGCGCAGATGAAGGAGATGATCCAGAAGCGCGTGACGACGACGGTTTCCTTCCACCCGCTGAGTTCGAAATGATGATGCAGCGGCGCCATCCGGAAGACGCGGCGGCCCTGGCCGGTCTTGCGCTTGGTGTATTTGAAATAGAAGCGCTGGATGAGGACGGAGGCGGCCTCGGCGACGAAGACGAAGCCGACGATGAGCAGCAGGAGTTCCTGTTTCACGCAGATGGCGACGACGCCGATCGCGCCGCCGATCGCGAGCGAGCCGGTGTCGCCCATGAACATTTTCGCCGGATGCGCGTTGAACCACAGGAACCCGAGCGACGCGCCGGCGAGCGCCATGCAGAAGACCGTGAGTTCGCCCGCCTGCGAGTAGAAGGGGACCTGAAGGTATTCGGCGATGACGTGGTTCCCCGCCACGTAGGCGAACACCGCGTAGGCAAAGGTGACCGTGAGTGTGCAGCCGGTGGCCAGCCCGTCGAGACCGTCGGTGAGATTCACGGCGTTCGATGTGCCGAGGATGATTCCGGCGAAGAACAGGAACGTGACGATCATGCCCATGTTCGCGACGAGCATCTTTTTGTAGAAGGGGACGAAGAGCGCCTGCGCCTGCCGGTCGATGCGCGGATTCGAGAGGAAGAACCACGTGACGCCGACGGCGATGAGCAATTGCACGATCAGTTTGGTGCGCGCACGGACACCGGCGGAGTTCTTCTTTGAGACCTTCAGGTAGTCGTCGGCGAAACCGAGCGCGCCCGCGACGATCATCGCGCCGAGGACGAGCCAGACGAAGGAGTTGTCGGGCCGCGCCCAGAGGATGGTGGAGATGACGGTGGTGCCGAGGAGCAGGATGCCGCCCATCGTCGGCGTGCCGGCTTTTGGGCCGTGGAGTTCGGCGAGTTTGTGGACCTCGTCCTTGTTGCGGATGGGCTGGCCGAGCTTGAGCGAAAGCAGCTTGCGGATGGTGAAATTTCCGAGCGCAAGCGAGAGGCAGAAGGCTGTCATCGCCGCGCAGACCGCGCGGAAGGTCACGTATTGAAATACGTTGAAAGCCTTCATGAAGTCGCTCGTGGCGTTGTCGGAAAGTCGATCGAGGTAGTAGAGCATCAGCGTTCGCCCCCCTCCATCGCCTGGACGATGCGTTCGAGGCGCGCGGAGCGGCTGGCTTTGATGAGCACCGTGTCGCCGGGCTGCGCGATTCCACGGAGTGCGCGCGTTGCGTCATCGATGTCGGTCGTGCGGATGACGGTGTGGACGCCGCCGGCTTCTGCGCCCTCGGCGATCCAGTCCGCTTCGTCGCCGACGGTGATCACGCATGAGATTTGTTCGCGCCCCGCGGCTTCGCCGACCTGCCGGTGGCCGCGTTCGCTTTCGATGCCGAGTTCGCCCATGCGGCCAAGCACGGCGATGCGGCGGCCATCCACGGGCACCCGCGCCAGCGTGGCGAGGGCCGCGACCATGCTGTCGGGGTTGGCGTTGTAGGTGTCGTCGATGATGCGGATTCCGCCGACGGTTTTCTGCGAGAGTCGGCCGGCGGTGAGTCGGAGTTGGCGCAGGCCGCGGGCGCAATCATCGAGGCTGAGATCGAGCACGAGCCCGGCGGCGCAGGCGAGGAGGGCGTTGCGCACCATGTGCTCGCCGGGGACGGGAAGTTCCGCCTCCACGCTCTGCCCAGTGGCATGGAGGCGGAACCTTGTCCCCAAAGAGTGAAAATCCAAATCGGTGGCGCGGACGTCGCCGCCCCGCAGCCCGGCGGTCATCACGCGTGCGCGGGTGCGCTGTGCGATCGAGGGCGTGAATTCGTCGTCGGCATTCAGGATGACGGTGCCGCGTTCGCCGACGGCCTCGGCCAGCATGCCTTTTTCCAGCGCGATGGCTTCACGCGATCCCATGAACTCGATGTGCGCGACGCCGATGTTGGTGATGATGGCGATGTCGGGCTTGGCGATGGCGGCGAGCGGGGCGATTTCACCGGGGTGGTTCATCCCGACTTCGAAGATCCCGGCCTGGTGGGTGGAGTCCGCGCGCAGGATGGTGAGCGGGAGGCCGATGTGATTGTTCAGGTTGCCCTCGGTCCTCGTGACGCTGAATTTCTGCGCAAGGACGGCGGCGGTGAGGTCTTTCGTCGATGTCTTCCCATTGCTTCCCGTGATGCAGATCGCGGTGAGCGGGAGGCTCGCGCGGTAGGCGCGCGCGACGGCCTGCAATGCGCGGATCGTGTCGTCCACGACGATGACCGCGAAGCCGGCGGGAAGAGCGGGCATTGCCCTGCTGACGATCGCGCCGGCGGCACCGAGGCGGGCCGCGTCGCGGAGAAAATCGTGTGCGTCAAACTTCTCACCGCGGATGGCGATGAAGAGGTCGCCGGATTTCAGCGCGCGGGAATCGGTGCAGACATTGGTGATCGTCCTGGCCGGATCTCCGCCGGAGAGCCGCCCGTCTGCCCACGCGGCGATTTTGGAAAGGGGAATGGCGTCCATCAGCGGGATTCCTCCTCCTTGCCGGGGATGCGCTTGCGAACGGGTGTGCGGTTCTCCGCGCGATCACGCTGCTTGGGCGGATTCGGCCCGGGGTTGGTCACCTCGATGCGTGAGCCGAGAGCGCTGGCGGCGATGGCGGCGTCGTCGAAGGGCACGGTGTGGTCGGCGAACTCCTGATAATTTTCATGCCCTTTGCCGGCAAGGAGGATGATGTCGCGCGGTTGCGCCATGGCGATGGCGTGGAAGATCGCCTCGCGCCGATCGGGCACGACTTCCGGGATGAGGCGGCGGAACCCGGGCTTGATGTCCTCGATGATGGCGAGCGGATCTTCCTTGCGCGGATTGTCGCTGGTGACGATGGCGTGATCGGCCAGTGCGTCCACGGCGGCGGCCATTTTCGGGCGCTTGGTGCGGTCGCGATCGCCGCCGCAGCCGAAGAGGGCGATGAGGCGCGCGGGCTTCAGTTCGCGGAGCGTCTTGAGGACGTTCGTGAGAGCGTCGTCGCTGTGTGCGAAATCGACGAAGACGCGGAAGGGCTTCTGCGCGGGCACCGCCTGGAGCCGGCCCGGGACTGCGGGTGCGTTCGCGAGGGCGATGATGGCATTGCGGACGCTTACGCCGAAGGTGTGGGCGGTGGCGATCGCGGCGAGGGAATTGGAGACGTTGAATGCGCCGATGAGCGGGAGCCGGACGAGGTGGCTCTTGTCGAGCGCGTTCAGGTGATATGAGGTGCCGCTGAAGTCCATCTTCACGTCGCTGGCGCGGAACTGGGCGTGCCTTCCCATGCCGAAGGTGATGACTTCCATTTCGCGGCCGAAGCGATCCGAGAGCTTCACCCCGTAGCGGTCGTCGATGTTCACGACTGCGCGGCCCTTCTTATTTTTCTGGTCGCGGATCTGTGTGAAGAGGGTGGCTTTGGCTTCAAAGTAAGCCTCCATCGTGCGATGAAAATCGAGGTGGTCTTGCGTGAGGTTCGTGAATACGCCGGTGTCGAATTCCACTCCGCGTACACGCTCCTGCGCCAACGCGTGCGAACTGACCTCCATCGCACAGCTCTTGCAGCCTGCGGACCGCATCTGCCACAGGAGTTCATGCACGTCGGCCGATTCGGGAGTCGTGCGCGCGGCGGGCAGTTCGCGCTCGCCGATGACGTAGCGGACGGTGCCGATGAGGCCGCAGCGCAGGAACTCGGAGTCGAGGATGTGCTTGATGAGGAAGCTGGTCGTGGTTTTGCCGTTGGTGCCGGTGACGCCGGCGACCTTGAGGTGACGCGACGGATGGCGGAAGAATGCGGCGGCGAGATCGGCGATTGCCCGGCGCGCGTTGGCAACTTCGATGTGGGTCGCACGGGAGGTGAGCCCCGCCTTTTCGCCGACGACTGCGACGGCACCGCGGTCGATGGCGGCGTCGATGAACTGGGTGCCGTCCGTTTTCTCGCCGGGGAGCGCGACGAAAAGCGCGCCTTCGACGACACGCCGCGAATCGTAGCAGATGGCGGTGATGTCGCGGTCGAGCGTTCCATTCACGCTCACCGGTTCGATCGCTTTATGGAGGACTTGGAGGTTCATCGGTCAATTGCGACCGCTTTTTGCAATGGTGGTGCGTTTCGAGTTTCCCGCCTTCTCCTCCTTTTCTTCCTTTCCCTCCTTCTCCTGCTGGAGGAGGGCGGGATCGGGCTCCACGCCGAGGTAGGCGAGCGACCTCTCGGCGATGGCGCGAAAGACGGGAGCGGCGACGAGTCCGCCGACGTCTTCGTGGGCCTTCACCTCTGCCTGATCGAAAAGGACGAGCATGCAAAACGCGGGCTTCTCGGCGGGGACGAACCCGACAAATGAGGTGATGTGGTGTTCGTGCGAGTAGTGGCCGTCCTCGACTTTCTGCGCGGTGCCGGTCTTGCCGGCGACGCGGAAGCCGGGGATGTGGGCGAGCTTTGCGGTGCCCTTTTTTCCGGTCACCTTGATCAGGGCGTCGCGGACCTTCGCCGCAGTGTCCTCGGTGATGACGCGGCGGATTTCCTGCGGTTCGTAGAAGGCGCGAACCGTTCCGTCTTCATCCCGGATGTGGTGGATGAGCTTGGGCATGAACAGGCGGCCGCCATTGGCGATCACGCAGGTGGCCGTGGTAACCTGCAGCGGGGTGACTCCCACCTCGTGCCCCATGGCGATGCGGGTGACGGACATCGGCTGCCATTCGCTCGTCGGGCGGATCTTGCCGCGCACTTCGCCGGGCAGCGCGATGCCGGTGTGCTGTCCGAAGCCGAAGGCGCGAACCCAGCCGTAGAGCCGGTCGTCACCCATCTGGACTCCGAGTTTTGCAGCACCGATGTTCGAGGATTTCTCGATGATCTCCGAGACTTTCAGCATCCCGTAGGGGTGGTGATCCTTCAACACGGCGCCGCCATACGACCACTTGCCGTTCTCGCACCACACCTCGCTACCCGGCTTGACGAGGTGCGAGTTGATCGCCCCGGCGCAGGTGATGGCCTTGAAAGTTGAACCGGGTTCGTAGGTTCCAGCCACCGCGTAGTTGAAGCGGCGGGTGGAGGCGATCCTGTTGGCCTCGGTCTCAATCTCGGCGTCGGTCATCTTGCGACGGGGCATCTCTTCGCGACTGACTTTGCTGGGTTCGTTCGGGTCAAATGCGGGCCGGTTGGCGAGCGCGAGAATTTCGCCGGTGTCGGGCTTCATCATGATGACGCTGGCCCTGAGCGGACGCAGCCGTTTGCAGGCTTTCTCGAGCTCCGACTCCACGATTTGCTGGAGGCTGAGGTTCACCGTCAGCCGCACGTCCGCGCCGTGGCGCGGGGTGTGTTCTTCGCTGGCATAGCTCGGGAGTTCGCGACCGCGGCCGTCTTTTTCAAAGCGGCGCCAGCCGTCCTGCCCGGCGAGCCAGTCGTCCATCGAGCGCTCGACTCCCTCGATGCCGCGGAAGGAGCCGCCGGGGGTCTTCGGGTCGTTCTTGTCGAAGCCGAAAAAGCCCACGATGTGGCAGAGCATCTCGCCGGCAGGATAGATGCGCTCGAAGTTGTTCTCGAAGGTGATTCCCCGGATGCCAGCCGCTTGCGCGGCTTTGTCGATGGACAGCGCCACTGTCTCGGGGACTTTTTTCTTCAGGACGACATACCGCCTTGAGGGTGAGATCTTGCCGAGGACATTCTGGTTGCTGATCTTGAGCGGTGCGGCGAGGAGGGCCGCCGCCTTCTCGGGATCGTGGATGAGCGAGCCGTCGAGGATGATGTTCCGCAGCGGTTCGTTGCGGGCGAGGCAGGTGCCTTCCGCATCCAGGATGCAGCCGCGCCGGGCGGGGATGACGAGCTTGGCGCGGTAATTTTCGGCGGCTTTCTGTGCGTAGCGATCGTGTTGCGTGACGCCGAGGTGGATCAGGCGTCCGGAGAGTGCCGTAAAAAGTGCGCCGATCCCGTAGCAGGCGAAGCAGGCGCGTGATTTGAGTGACATTTCAACGGCCTCCCTCCGAATCAGGCAGCACGGCGGCGACGGTGCGGCGTTCGAAGGGGATGTTCAGGACGAAGCGAGGCTCGATCTGCTTGAGGGTGATGAACCCGGTCCTGATCGCGGTCCGGAGTGCCGGAATCGCGGTGAGCTGGTTCTTCGTGGTGCGCAGCGCTTCGTTATTCACGGTGACCTCGGCGAGATCTTTCCGCTGGCGGCTCAGGCGTTCGGCCCCCTGCTTGAGCTGCTGCTTGAGAAACAGGGTCTTGACCCCGAATATTCCCAGGCCAATCAGGACGGCGATGCCGAGACAGATGTAAATGACCGGGACGGCTTGGGCGTAGCGGCGTTGGTTAGCGGGCATGGTGCAGGCGTTCGGCAACCCTGAGTTTGGCTGACCTCGCTCGCGGGTTGGCTTTTTGCTCGGTGAGACCGGCGACGAGCGGGCGGGACGTTAGCAGTCGGAAAATGTGGAGCGGATTGCGCCGGGGCGCGGGCCATTCGGGGCGATCGAGCCACTCGACGGCGCGTTCCTTCATGAAATTTTTGACGATGCGATCTTCACCGCTGTGAAAGCTGATGACCGCGAGCCGTCCACCGGGGGCAAGATGCGCCGTGACTGCGGCGAGCGCAGCGGGGAGCACTTCCAGTTCACGGTTCACGGCGAGTCTTAGCGCCATGAAGACACGCGTGGCGGGGTGAATGCGGCCCTTGCGCGGGATGACGCTGGCCACCAGGTCGGCCAGTTGCAGGGTGTGGGTGATCGGTGCCTGGGCGCGTTCCCGCACGATGCGCGATGCGATCCGCCGCGCAGCCGGTTCATCGCCCAGTTCCCGGAAGATTTTCAGCAGCTCCTCTTCGCCCGCCGTATTGACGATGTCCGCCGCCGACTGCGGAAGGTCCGGCGACATCCGCATGTCGAGCAAGCCGTCGTGCATCAGCGAGAACCCGCGCTCGGGCGTGTCGAACTGGTGCGAACTCACACCGAGGTCGAACAGCGCGCCGTCGAGCCCTGTGACGCCCAGTTCGGCGAGAATGCGATCAACCTCGGAAAAATTCGCCCTGCGGATGGTCAGCCGATCGCCGTATTGCCGGAGTTCGTCGCTCGCCGCGGCAATCGCCTCGGGATCCTGGTCAGTCGCGATGACCGTTGCCCCGGCTTCGAGGAGCGCCTTCGAGTGCCCACCGCCGCCCAGCGTGGCATCGAAATACACCCGGCCCGGTGCCGGTTTGAGATGCTCCACGACTTCGTGCGCGAGCACAGGCAGATGGTAACCGGGCGAACGTGGGTCGGCGGACATGGTGAATTCCTCCACTTCGATCGTAGTTTCGAGCGCTGGAAAATAGTCGATCATATCCCGAGGATGTCTTGGGCGCGGACCGGGCGCTCGCCAGCGGCTGCGATCATCGCCTGCCCCTCTTGCCGCATGGTGAGTTTCTCCTTGTTCCAGATGCGGAAAAACCGGACGGCTCCCCGGAGTTCGAGCTGTGGGTTTTTCGGTCCGATCCCGATCTTCTCGCAGAGCGACTGCGGAAGCGTGATGCGACCGTCCTTGTCGAGCACGACCCTCTTGCACGCCGAGCCGAAATCTTCGAGGAAATCGTTCCGCTGCCGGCGGTCCGTGCGGGTCGGGTCGTTTTCGACCGAGGCGATGTGCTTCTCGAACTCGGCGCGAGGGAAGGCGCAAATGGAGGAACTGGCGGAGCTCTCGATCAGGAAGAATTCCGTGACTTTCAAGCCCCGCCAGTCCTTCGGCAGAACGACACGCCACGCCCCATCGAGCTTGTGCTCAAAGGAGTCACAGAAGACGGGTTGAGGCTGTTCGATTTCGGCCATTGTTAGGGTGATTCAGGGACATTTTTTTCGAAGTCCCCGAGCGACACAAATCGATACAGATTCCTACATTTCGTGACAAGCACGAATTTGCTTTTTCTCTCAGCAGTACATTAAGTGATTATAAGGCAGAACCTTACAGTGAAATCGGCAGATGGTGCCGCCAAAGCCTGTTGTGATGCCATTTCGTCCCATTTCGCGCCATTGGTTGGGTGGAAAGCGGACGGGCGTGGATCGATTTTGGGACCGGTCGAAGTGCCCGAACATGTCTCACGCTGGGGCCGCCGCGGGCGCAAAGTCCCGCCGAACGAGTTTCACGATTCGACCGTCGCGACCTTCGTATGAGGCTATGGCAACAGGCTTCTTGGGTGGGCTCCCATCCGCCGGGCGGCGCATCATGGCCAGCGAGCTGGCAAAGTTCCTCACCGTTGCCTCGGCGCTGCGCGCCACCGCAGCCGCAAGTCCGATCACTTTCCTGAGTTGGTATCGGATCCTCTCTTGCCGAACGACGGCGCTATCCCGTTCTAGCCGTCGCGTCGGTCGCGAGAAAACTCCCCGCACACAGCCGCGCATACAGCCCGCCGAGCGCGAGCAGGTCGTCGTGCGTGCCGCGCTCGACGATGCGTCCTCTCTCGATCACGAGGATCAAATCCGCGTGCCGCACCGTCGAGAGCCGGTGCGCGATGACGAAGCACGTGCGCCGTTCCATCAGTCGATCAAGCGCCTGCTGAATGAGCCGCTCAGTCGCGTTGTCAACGCTCGCCGTTGCCTCGTCGAGCACGAGGATCGGCGGATCCTTCAGCAGCGCGCGCGCGATGGAGACGCGCTGCTTTTCCCCGACGCTGAGCTTCACCCCGCGCTCGCCGACGACGGCGTCGAGCGTGTCGGGAAGCCGCTCGATGAAGCCCTTCGCATTCGCATCCGCGAGTGCCTGCCACATCTCGGCGTCGGTGGCGGTGGGCCGTCCGAGCCGCAGATTGTCGCGCACGCTGCCGTTGAAAAGAAAACTCTCCTGCGTGACCATCCCCACCGCGGAGCGCAACACGGCGCGCGGCAGGTCGCGGATTGGCGTTCCGTCGATGCGGATTTCTCCATCGTCGTATTCGTAAAATCGCGTGAGCAGATTCACGAGCGTGCTCTTTCCCGCACCTGTGGGACCGACGAGCGCGATCGTCTCGCCTGGCTTTGCGCGCAGTGAAATGTGCCGCAGTGTCGGCAGATCTTCGCTGTAGGAAAAGCTCACGTCTTCGAACTCCACGTCGCCTCGTACGGTGACTTCCGGCGCGCTCTCCGCCTCGTCGGCCTCGGGCTTTTCGTCGAGGATTTCCAGGATGCGCTCGCCCGCCGCGCGGCCCGACTGCACGAGCTGATTCAGCGAATGCAGCTTGCCGATCGGGTCATACAAAAATCCCACCAGCAGCAGGAACGCCGTGAATTCCCCGAAGCCGAGGCGCCCCGCGACGACCTCGTGTCCGCCAAATCCGAGCACGAGCACCGAACCCACCGCCGAGAGGAAACTCATCGACGGATTGTAGAGCGCCCACACGTGCATGATCTGCAGCGATGCGTCGCGCAGCTTGCCGCTCACGTCGTTGAACCGCGCGTGCTCCTCGTCCTCGCGGACGAAAGTCTTGATCTGCCGGATGCCCGCGAGGTTGTCGTGCAGCAGCGAATTCATCGCCGAGGAAGCCTTGCGTTGCACGCGGTAGCGCCGCGGCGCGGTGAGTGTGTAGGCCAGCGCGCCCGCTGCGAGGAATGGCACCGGGAGCAGCGTCAGCCACGCGAGCTTTGGGTGATATTGAAAAAGCATCACGCCCACGATCACGATTTGCAGCACCGCCACGACGCCCTGCTCGATTCCGTCGATCAGCATCCGCTCCACCGCCGTCACATCCTCAAGCAGGCGCGTCATGATATCGCCCGTCGCGCGGTCGTCGAACCACCGCAGCGGCAGATGCTGGATGTGCCCGTAGAGATCGCTGCGCAGATCGAAAATCACCCGCTGCTCGAACGTATTGTTCAAAATAATCCGCAGCGCATTCAGCGCATCGCGCGCGAAGAACGCCGCCGCCGCGATGCCCACGAGCGACCACAGCCGGTCCCCGCGTCCCGCGCGGATGTCATCCACCACGAGCTGCGTGATTTTCGGAAACACCGTCACCGTCAGCGTCGAGAAAATCGCGCACAGCATCGTCCCCGCCGCAATCCCGGGATGGCGGCGCAGGTAGGCGAAGACGCGGGCTACTGTGCGCATGAGGGCACTGTGTTGATTCAATCCCCGTCGCGGCGAGCGAGAAGTGCTCAGTGCCCAGTTCTCAGTGCCCAGTTGCCAACCACTGAGAACTGAGAACTGAGAACTGAGAACTGACAGCCGCCCTCGCCAAACGCCCCACCTTCC
>Ga0105048_10001664_pt1 | contig 36028 bp, 31 predicted proteins | sample MAT05_FD_78382 | JGI IMG/M metagenome (GOLD analysis project Ga0105048, IMG submission 78382) | Freshwater microbial communities from Lake Fryxell liftoff mats and glacier meltwater in Antarctica - MAT-05 | ecosystem: Environmental > Aquatic > Freshwater > Ice > Liftoff microbial mat | place... | reverse complement strand
TTGTCCGCCAGACCAGGACGCGCACTTTGCGACCGCACGGTGGACAAAACGCCTGATTGCGTCGGCCCTGCGTGCAGAATTCAACCTCATTTCGCGATTTGTCAACCTGCCGCCTCTGACGGCATTTCTTTTTAACGACTCGTATTCCACTATTCAGCCAGCCGTTTTGGAAATGCTGAAAAATGAAACGTTTGACCTGGTTTGGATCGAAAACACGATCACGTATCCGTTCGCCAGAGAAATCATGAAAGGACTGCGAAGCCCGCAGCCTCCGGTACTATGTAATGCACATAACATAGAAACTCTGGTTCAGCAGCGGATCGCCGCCAACGCATCCAGGAGTGAGGAACGCCGTTACTTTCAAAAGCAGACTGATCTCATGCGAGCAATGGAAATGGAGGCCTATCGCATTTCCGATCTGGTAATCCAGTGCTCCGAACAGGATGCCAGGCTTGGACGCGAGATGGTTCCTGAGACTGATTTTTTTGTAGTCGGCAACGGAGTCAACATTGATTATTTCCAACCCCGACCTGACGCTCGACGTCATGACCGTCCGACGGTCGTGTTCACAGCTGGCTTTGGATACGGGCCGAATTGCGAGGGGCTTGAGTTCTTCATTCGGAAGGTCTTCCCACTGATCCGTCGCGATTGTCCGGACTGTCGATTCGTGTTTGCAGGTGCCGAGGCTGCAGAGATGAAGGAGAAGCTGGAGATCAATGACGAATCGATTGAGTGTTATTCGAATCCTAAGGATATTCGTCCCTATTTTGAAGAGGCGTGGGTTTACGTCGTACCTCTGTTGGCTGGCGGTGGAACGCGGTTGAAGATTCTGGAAGCCATGTCGATGCAGCGAGCGATCGTTTCGACCCGCCTCGGCGCTGAAGGCATACCGTGTGTCGATGGTGTGCATCTGGTCTTTGCGGACGAACCGGAGCCATTTGCAAGGGAAGTCGTTGCCTTGCTGAGAGATCCCGAGCGTCGTGCCCGATTGGAGCAGGAGGCGGTCAAATGGGTGAGGGCGAACTATTCGTGGGACATTTTGACCGAGACGGCAAAAATGCGATTGCGGATATTCCTCAACGACGGGGTAGTAAATACCGTGGACGCGCTGGAATCGAGTTCTTCGTAGTCTTGACGATTTGGTTGCCGTGCACAGCATGAAATCTGCCCCTCTCGTGTCCGTTATCGTCACCTGTTACAACCAGTACCAGGTCATCGCGAATACACTTCGCAGCGTGCAGGAACAGAGTCACAGGAACATCGAATGCATCGTTGTCGATGACGGTTCCACGGATACCAGCGCCAATGTCATTGAAGAGATTGCGAAAGCAGATGTTCGCATTCGATGTATCCGAAAGGCAAACAGCGGTGTTTCAATTGCGCGCAACACGGGATTTGCAGAATCCCGTGGCGATTTCATCCAGTTTCTTGACGGGGACGACACGCTCGCACCGGACAAGCTGATGCGTCAGCTTGAGCACTTTCAAAGTGACGATTCGATCGATGTTTCCTATACGAATCATCGGCATTTCATCGTGAAGCAGAATCGATTCCAGACCTTTGCCTTTGAGCCAATTGAATCCTATCCCTTAAAACAGTTGCTGTACGGCTGGCACAACGGAGTGAGTCTTCCTGTGCATGCCCCGCTGTTACGCCGTAGGATCTGGCCACAGGCGGAATGTCCTTATCCGCTGGATTATCATGGACGATGCGAAGACTGGGTCTTTCTGGTATTGCTGGCTCGCAAGGGAGTCAAGTTCGGCTTTTTGAATGAAGTGTTATGCACGTACACTGTCGATGACAGTTGCTTCACTCAGGACATCACAAAGCTATGCACGGCATTTATTCAGGCCGCCCAGTATCTGGAAAGCAGGCTTCCGGCTGATGTCAATTACGGATTTTTCGAAAGCGTCATTCGGCGGAGCCTGCACAGCTACCACGAGGCCCACAGGAACGAAGTATTGTACGCATCAGGGAACTGGCGACTGGGAAACCTTTTGACGAAACCGTTTGCCACGATGTTTAAAGCTGCCCGCCGCGTGACCGGACCGCGTTAACACCATCACACATGAAAGTCACACCAGACCAGACCAGAACATTCATGTCTGAAAGAGAGACCAAAGTCCACGTAGGTTGGGTAGATTCTGTCAGAGTCATTGCTGCGTTCCTGGTGACAGTCGTTCATGCGGCAACACACTACTTTGAGCAATTCGGCCCGGGTTTTTCTTTCGCATCGTGGTTGACAGCGACGGCGTTCGCTTCAATGTCCAGAATCTGTGTCCCGCTGTTCTGCCTGCTGACCGGTCACTTGTTGCTTCAGCCTGAGGGAGCATAGTCCTGAAGACGGCTATTCGCAGATTTGTTGAACGCAGTCTCGGACAACTTCCTCTTCGGATTCTGCTGCCGGCTTCGGGGCTGAGAACACTACAAGTGTTTTACCATAAGTCACATCATGTTGATCCCGTGTATTCTCGACAGGGATACGCCGTGAAGTCTCCAGAACAATTCGAAGCGGAAATTGACTTCCTGCTGCAAAGGCTTGTACCCGTCACACTTGAAGAGCTTCTTACCGCCGAATCTGATCAGGATCTTCCCAAAGAATCTTTTTTCCTTTCGTTCGACGATGGCTATCGTGAGCTCGCCGAAATCATCTGTCCGATTCTCCAGCGCAAGGGAGTACCAGCGACGTTCTTCATTTGTTCCAGTCTCATCGATAACAGGAACTGGTTGTTTGAAGATCAAATCGGTCTGGTTCAGAATAGAATTCGAGGCCTCAGCGACGCAGGCGTTGCGGCCTGTGAATCAAGGTGTCTGCAGCCGTATGGATTGACTTTCGCAGCACTTCGCAAAATCCGAGTGCCGCCGAGAGAAGTCCTGGAACATCTTGGTGAGTTCCTCGGAATCAACTGGGAAGGAGAGCTGGCGCACCATCAGCCGTACCTGACATCCGAGCAGATTCGTGTTCTTCTGAGGGAGGGATTTGCAGTTGGAGCTCATGGGATCGACCATACCGTTTTTGAATCCATGTCGCTGGATGAACAGTTTCGACAAATCGACAAAAGCAGCCGGGCAGTTGCAGAGCAATTCGATCTCCCGTACCGGGTGTTTGCATTTCCCTATGGAGAGTTTGGTGTCAGTCGTGATTTGCTTCTTCGGGTGCAGCGCGAACGGGTGGTCGATTGTCTGTTCGGCACGCGCGGTCTGGTAATTGATGAGTTTGAACCATTGTTGCGGCAACGACTCTGTTGCGAAGGACATGTTGGAACTTTCAGCGATCATTTGCGTTCTCACCTTGGGGCAGCGGTACTGCGACATTGGCGCGGTCGCAATTACGTGCAACGTAACAGCTGAGTATTGGTGCATGGACCGCCTGGTCTCCGTTCTCATCCCGCATTATGAACGCGCAGCCTTGCTTGCTGAGACGTTGCAGTCCCTGGTCAGTCAGAGCTATTTAAACTGGGAAGCCATTGTTGTCGATGATGCATCCACTGGGGATGTTTGGGATGAGTTGAAACAAATAACCGGCAGAGAAAGTCGGATTCGATTATTCCGCAGAGCGGAAGAGCCCAAAGGACCTTCGAAGTGCCGAAATCAGGCTCTTGAGAATGCCCGAGGTGAGTTCGTTGTCTTTCTGGATTCCGATGACTTGCTGGCTCCATGGTGCCTGGAAAACAGGGTCCGGCAGTTGAGTTCATCAGCCGATGTGGACTTCGCAGTCTTTCCGGCCATCGTATTTCGATCGCGCCCGGGCGATCAGAATGCGCTTTGGAACAGCCTTGACAGCAATCTTTCGGACGTTGATCGCTTCTTGCGTGGCACACCTCCCTGGTGTATTTCTTCACCCATGTGGCGCATTGAGTCACTTCAAAGAATCGGTGGCCTGAACGAAAAACTGCGATATGGAGAAGATGCAGAACTCCATTTGAGAGCACTACTTGTCGGACTTAATGGCCGAAAATTCTACAATGCCGTGCCCGACGTTTTCATTCGCCGCGACGCAACAAAGCGGTTCGCCAGCGTCATCTCGGACGATTTGCTTGATGCAAAACGAACATACATTCGTGAAGGTTTTCACCTTCTGCAATCCGGTCATGGAGATCAGAGGCAAGTTGTTGCCTGGGAAAGACGATACTTCGAAGAGTTGGAATTTCTGATTTACAATGTCCGCGACAATCGTCAGCCAATTCAGCAGCTTCTGGACGAATGGATGGAGAACTATCGTCCGTCAGCCGCGATTCGCTGGCTATTCAGGGCGTATGGAGTCATCGGTCGCCTGACATGTAAGCGAGCGTACGTGTTGCTTCGTGCGACACGACGAATTGTACTTGGACTGTTGCCACTTCGATTTCGGACGTCCCCCGATGACTGTGGCTTTGAAAACGCTGCCTTGCCGCCAAAGCAGTTTGAAGCGTTGCAGCGACGACTCGGGAAATCAAAAAGCCTTTCAGAAGTTGAGCCCGACTGTGGGAACGATTCCTGACCCGATTCACAATGAAAGTTCGCAGAAGGAATTCGTCAACGTATGTTTGAGACGTTGGCAAAACTCTCACGTGAACCGGCTCAGATGATGAAGTGTTTTATTACCGGACTCAGTAGCTTTTCAGGTCAACATCTGGCCCAACTGTTAATGTCAGAAGTGCAAAGTGTTGACGTGGCTGGGTGCGGTACGAGTAACGTGCAATGGCAGGATTGCAGTGGCAAGTATTTTGCCTGTGATGTGTCAGACCGGAATGAGTTGACCGGGCTTCTGGAATCACAACGTCCGGAGTACATCTATCACCTGGCAGCGTCCGCAGATTCGTCCGATGCTGGTCAGATGATGCGGACAAACGTCGCCGGAACAGCTAATCTGCTGCAGATCTGTCGTGACATCGGATTACGCGACACAAAGATCCTTCTGGTGGGCAGTGCGGCTGGCTTTGGTGAAATGACGGACGATGAACAGAGCTTGTCAGAAACTCGACAACCCAGACCGGAGTCATTCTACGGAATGAGTCGCGAGGCTGCCTTCGAGTTGGGCCGAATCGCGTGCAAACACTGGGGGATGTCCGTGTACTTTTGCCGTCCGTTCAATCTGATCGGTCCGGGTCTGGGAGAACACTACGTGCCGGCAGCACTTATCAGGAAGCTGATGGATGCCGGTGCCAGCGGTCGATCGAGCATTTCGATCCGGAATCTTTCGGTCGTTCGTGACTTCATCGACGTTCGTGATGCAGTCACGGCATATCACGCCATCCTCACGCAGGGAACTGCGGGCGTTCCTTATAGCATCGGTCGAGGCATCGGCGTTACCATTAAAGAACTTGCTGAAGAACTGGCGGCTGCACTGTCCATTGAGATCTCGATCATTTCAGATGAAGATCCTGAACACAGTGCATGCCGGTCAGCAATCATGCGGAGTGTCGCGGCGACAGACAAGCTTCGAATGGAGACAGGATGGTCACCCGGATTCAGTCTGCGGCAAAGCGTGCGCGACATGGCAGCGCGCTGGGTAAATTCCCCGCAGACTGAGTGTGAAAATTGAAAGACAGAAAATGACGAGGAAAGTTCTGGTCACAGGGGCCGGTGGATTTATCGGCAGCAATGTCGTTGAGGAATTGGTGAGCGCCGGGTACGACGTTCGTGCGTTAGTGCATTACAACGGCCGCGGTGATCGGGGTATGCTGGGCCATCTGTCCTCAAATGTCCTTGGATCGATTGAAGTTCTGTCGGGTGATGTGACCGACGCTGCGATGGTTCGATCAATGGTCAAGGGATGTGACGCGGTCTGTCATCTGGCGGCGCTGATCGGTATTCCATATTCCTATCTTGCTCCTGCTTCGTATGTCTCAACCAATGTAATCGGGACGATGAACATCCTGGAGGCATGCCGGGACACGTGTGTTCAGCGTATCGTTGTCACATCGACCAGCGAAGTCTACGGCACGGCTCAATATGCGCCGATCGACGAATTGCACCCGCTGCAGGCTCAGTCGCCATACTCGGCCAGCAAGATTGGTGCGGACAAGCTGGCAGAATCGTACTTCAGGAGTTTTGACGTTCCAGTTGTTACGCTTCGACCGTTCAACACATACGGTCCGCGTCAATCTGCGCGTGCGATCATACCTGCTGTATTGACCCAAGCGCTCAGCGGTTCGAAACGGATCGAACTCGGCAGTCTGGAACCGAAGCGTGATCTGACATTCGTCCACGATACCTCCCGCGCGTTTCGCCTTGCCGTTGAGACGCCCGGCATCGAGGGTGAAACGATTCACTTTGGTAACGGTCAGGCGATTTCGATCGGTGATCTCGCACAGAAATGTCTTGAGATCGTGGGAAGTGAGGCGGAAATTGTGAGACGAACTGAACGTGTGCGACCCGACAGGAGCGAAGTTGGATTGCTGCTGTGTGATGCCGGAAAAGCAAAGCGATTGCTGGGCTGGATTCCGGAAGTCTCGCTGGAAGAAGGTCTGAAGCGTACCGCTGACTATCTTCGCGATCGACTCGGAGATTATCGGGTCGAATCTTACTCTGTATAGTCGATGTGAAGGCACATTGAAGATGGCGGAACAAAAAGGTGCTTCCGGATTAAAAGCCGTCATCCTTGCCGGGGGTAAAGGGACGCGTCTTCGTCCATTCACGGCAAGTTTCCCCAAACCATTGGTACCATTGGGAGACACTCCCGTCGTTGAAATCCTGATCCGACGTTTGATCGACTTTGGCATTATTGACATCACGATGACGCTCGGACACCTGGCAGAACTTACAAAGGCTTACTTTGCTCACCGTCAGCAGCTGTCAAGTCAACTGAACCTGCAGTTTATCGTCGAAGAAACGCCGACCGGGACCGCTGGTTCCATTTCGCTGGTGCCGGGCCTTGACAGCACATTTCTTGTCATGAACGGAGACTTGCTGACGGATCTGGACTTTCACGCTCTGGTCGATTTTCATCGGGAACACGATGCGGTCATCACGATTGCCACTCGTCAGCGAGAGGTAAAGATTGATCTCGGCGTCCTCGAATTTGACGATCAGAACCGTATTTTTGCTTATCACGAAAAACCCGAAAAAACTTACGACGTCAGCATGGGCGTCTACGTGTACGAACCGGAAGCGTTGCAGTACATCGAACCAGGCCAGCGATTGGATTTTCCGGATTTGGTCCTGAAGCTGATTGCAGCCGAGAAACGTGTCTGTGCCTTCCCGACCGATTGTCAGTGGCTCGATATTGGCCGGCCGGATGACTACGCTCGGGCACAGGAATTGTTTGAGGAAGACAGAGATTCGTTCATTCGCGTGTAGTAGATACCACCTCATGCCTTTGCTGATGTCATCCCGGATTTGCGCAGAAGATGACTGACGGCAAACCGTCAATTGTTGTTGTCAGTGATGTTTGCGGACAAGGTGGCGGCGCGTACCGCGTCACGACTTTGGTTTGTCGAGCATTGGCCGCGCTGGGTGCGGACGTCACCTGTTTCGCGACCTGGGTGGAGCCGGGAGGACTAAAAAAAAATGAACCCTTCAGGATTGTACGACCATGGATTCAACGGGGGTATCGATGGGACATCCCAAATCGGATTTTGGCTGTTCAGGCTCAGTTGTTCATCAAGCGCAGTCAGCCGCAGGCCGTACTTGTAGTCGGGCTGACTCGTGTTTGCGGCCACCTGCTGGCCGGACCGGTGGCCAGCCGCCTGCTGGTCTGGGAACTCACGAATGCGGATAAAAGCAACAAATTCGTGGACCCAAAGGCCGCGAAGTTGATTCACCGATCACGTTGTATATTGTCGCCGGCAGCATCGATAGATGGAGGAATACGGCAGACCTATGACTATACTGGATCGATTCAGCGACTGCCATTCTGGATTGAGGATGAAGCACTGCTATATTCCCAGCCGCCTGTCAAATTCAATTCAGACTTTCTGTTTCTGGCGCGACGCGAAGACGACAAGGGACTTCGTGAATTGATTCAGGCGACTGCGATGTTACTCGGGGAATTTCCGCACGTTCGAATTCAAGTCGGAGGCCCCGGTACCGCTCTGCAGTATATGAAACTGGCGAATGACCTTGGCGTTGCCAGCTCGATCGAGTTTTGCTCTCTTCCATCCCGGCAGGATGCGATGAAAACACTTGCTGCAACGCGTTATCTCGTGCTACCTTCATACCACGAAGGATATCCGCTGTCGCTGCTTGAGGCCGCCCAACTCAGTATTCCGTTTATCGCCACCGATGTCGGAAGCATTGTAGAAACCTTTGGCGACTGTAACGCTTGTCGCATGATTCCCAGTCGCGACGCCACAGCTCTTTATCACGTTATGAAGAGCTGTCTTTTAGAAACAGACATGGACTATGCCATGCGGCGAAAGGCAGCCAATCGGCGGTTCAATGAATTGTCCTCAAAATTATCTGTCGACAGCAGATTACGACAGATCGTCGACCATCTATCGCTCAGCGACGTCAGTAGTAACCAACACCAAGGCAAACCGTAGCAATACGAGCGGTCGCCACCTGCATCGTTTACCATCATGCAGGATCAACGTGAAAGTATCAGAATACGCAGATGCCCGAAGGAACAATGCATACATTTATCGACTTAGGGGCATTCAACGGCGACACCATCGATCTGGCGATCAGGCACCTTCCGAGGATCGATATGGTCTATGGATTCGAACCACTTGCCACTCACTGCAAGACCATGAAGGAGCGATTTAGAGATCGCGGGTTTTGCATCATCAATGCAGCGGCAGACACCCGGGACGGAAAGTCGCAGATTTTTCTGGGCTCAAAACACGGTGATATTGCCAGTTCGATTCATGAGGGCAACCCTAATTGTTCTGCGGAATCGGAGATCATCGATACCATCGATTTTCCTCATTTCCTGCGTGAGAAATTCGGCGCGAATTCTCAACCTGGCTCCATCACGCTGAAACTCAACATTGAAGGGACGGAGTACAGAATACTGGAGCAGATGATTCAGGACGGGACCATTCGATGGATAAACAGAATTTACTGTGATTGGCATTGGTACTTCATCGGCATGACGGAGGAGCAGCATCATTCACTCGTGACACGCCTGAGGAAACTGGGATACGACCTTTGTGGCGGAAAACCGGATGAACTCTATCATTGTACTCGTGTCGGAAAATTCAGAACCTGGTTCCTGAAACGGCGAGTACATTACAGTCGTTCGCTGAAGCTATCAATCAAACATCGGTTTCCAGCATTATTCCGATCTCTAAAACGGATGAGACACGGGGCACGTTCACCGGAAGCAAAGCCTCGTCGTGAGGCCGAATGATGTCGGCCAGGACAACGGCGAATCAACGAAGGCAAACAGCGAAATTGGACGAAATCCTGCTGACTACATTCTCGGGGTGCAAAAACAGGGAACTTGCGCGTGTTTAAAAAAGTTATCGCTGCATTAAAGTCCTTATCAGAATTCCGGCTAATACCGCAACACTTGCGCCGGGTTTCGGAGCGTACGGAGGAGTGCCGGCGCCAAGCGACTTTGGCGAGTCGGATGCTTGCAAGCGCGGAACGAGATCGCATCCTTACCAATGAAGAAATAAAAAATCCTCTGCGACTGGAACGGTTCGGTTACAAAGGCTTTTCTCAGAATGATGAAGACGGAATTCTTCAAGAGATATTCAGACGAATTGGCACAACTGACAGGTGCTTCATCGAGTTTGGCACTGGTGATGGGCGGGAGAATAATACGGTGTTTCTGTTGTGCTGCGGCTGGAGTGGCCTGTGGATCGATGGCAGCGAACGAGACCACCAATCTCAGCAAAACTACTTTTCGTGGGCAATCAGGAAAGGCCTGCTCAAATCGGTATGCAGATTTCTCAGCACTTCAAACATCAACGAGGTCATTCGTGAAGCCGGGCTGGCTGGGAGCATCGATCTACTCAGCATTGATGTAGATGGCAATGACTATCACCTTTGGAAAGCCATTGATGTAGTCCAGCCGCGAGTGGTCGTCATCGAGTACAACGCTTACGCGCCGCCGCCGGTGGAATGGATCATGGCATACGATCCGGAATACGCATGGGATGGAAAGAGTTACTATTTCAGTGCATCTCTGAAGTCGCTCGAACTGCTGGGTAAAACTAAAGGCTATACTCTCGTGGGCTGCAACCTAAGTGGACTAAACGCATTTTTTGTCCGCTCTGATATAGCACCAGAAAAGTTTGTCGGCAATTCAACGGCAGAGCATTTGTTTCATCCGCGAAGATGGTGGATGGACTGCATGTTTACAACTGGGTGTATTCCTTTTGATCGTCCTGGCATTGTCCGGGAATTTCAGGTTCCAAGTCGCTCGAACGTATGATTCTGGCCTTCAATTGTATTGCCCAGGTTCGAGCTGTTGCGGACAACGTGTGCTGGAGTGCAGCGATTCCAGAAAGGGTATCCGGCCCTTGTTGCCGCTTTGCGTGGACGATCCGAAGCGCGGCGTTGAAGAATACTGTTGAGAGCAATCCTCTTCTTAAGGCGGAATGATGTCGGCTGGACAGAGCGATGCCCTGGTATCGGTTTTGGTTACGGTTTACAACCGTGAAAAATATCTTTCCGATTGTCTTGAAAGCATCCTGAAATCTACTCACCAGAATTTTGAATTGATCGTTGTTGATGACAAATCGACGGATGGCTCGGTGACAATCGTACAAGAGTTTGTCAGTCAGGATGACCGGATCAGGTTGTACATAAACCCCACGAATCTAGGCGATTATCCGAATCGGAATCGTGCGGCAGAACTAGCCGTTGGCAAGTACCTGAAGTACGTTGATTCCGATGATATGATCGAGCCGGACTGTCTTTCAATAATGGTCAGGACACTCGACGACCATCCAGAAGCGGCCTATGTTCTCAGCTATCCACGGCCAGTTGATCAGCCTCGACCGTTGCTGCTCTCACCGGAACGTGCTTACCATTCGCACATGATTGAGAAGCAGGGATTCTTCTGTTCCGGACCACTCTTGGCGATGATTCGCACCGATCGATTTCGCGAAGTTGGTGGCTTTCGCCCGGCGGCAAGGAATATGGGCGATGCCATCCTTTGGATGGAGTTATCCACACGCTGGCCGATGTTGATTGCGGAAGACTCGCTCACATTCTGGCGGCAGCATGATCAACAGGAATACGGCTTGGTTCGCGAGCATGGAATAGAAAACGCCAGAACACATTGCATGCTGACATCTGTGATTCTGCGAGACTTCCTGAATAAGGATTGCTGCCCACTCAAGTTCCGAGACCGAAGTCGAGTTCGGCTCAGAATTCATTTCGACAATTTCCGACGTGTCCTGTGGCATCTGCGACATTTTCGCCTGAAACTAGCAGGATACGAGTTGGGATGGGCGATACGTTCCGTGGCACACTTATGGCCCGACTCTCTTCCGTCATCCGTTCTGCTGGAGCATGTTCATAAAGATGGTTCTCCAGCGAAAGTAGAATTGTCTCTTGCCGATAGCGCAAAATCCCGATTCGGCTGAACCATCATCTGCAATTTCTTTTGTGGATTCGAAGTCTTTAACCAACGGGACAAACCGTCACGCTGCGTCCGATGAAATACGACCGCTATTATGTGTTCTACCCGTTCATCTCGGGATTCGGTGGAATCGAACGATTAATTGTGGATCTCGCGAGATTCCTCAACGAACAGGAAAAAACACTGGTTCTGATCGCGTTTCAGAACAGGATCAACTTCTCTAAATATGGCGGCGAAGCCCTGCGGGTCGAAGAAATCTGCTGCCATCGTAACCTTCGTGCGGAAACAGCTGCGTTGAAAGGTTACGTGCAGGAGCAGCACATTCGAAGCAGCGGAATTCTGGCGATGGAAATGCGGGGCGCAATGTATGCGGGAATGGCTCTTCCTGCCGGATACAGTCTTCATATTGCCGATCCACCCAGCCTGCTGCCCAGTGATCTGACGAAATACTCGTTTTCGCTCGCCAGAAATTATCCTGAACGGAAAATTGATTGCTCCCTGGCGATAAGATGTCGCGGACAATTCGTCCATTGGCTGACCAGACGTGGCGTCCGCAAGGCCGGGCATAAAATCACCATGACTCAAAGAAACGTTGAAGAACTCTACGCAGCCTACAGTGTGGAGTTTGCGAAAGTTCCGCCAGGCGTCCGAATTCCTGACGTTGTGGCGAGAAAACCGCCGAGCAATGGTCGAGTCCGATTTCTTTCGGTATGTCGCCTTGAACCCTCCAAACGCATTGATGCCATCATACGTGCCCTCGCAGTGGTCGTGAAAGAGAGTCAGACCAATGCGTCTGGAGAGATGACCCTGCGAATTGTGGGCGAGGGCAGTCAGGATCAACAACTGAAGGACCTGGCGAAAGAGTGCGGGATTGAATCTCTCGTCGAATTCGCAGGGTTGGTGTCTGATGAAGAGCTGGAGAAAGCCTACGCGGAGTCCGATATCTTTGTTATGCCGGCGAAACAGGGATACGGGCTGCCAGGACTGGAAAGCCTGGCGCGCGGTCTGCAATTGATTGTGCATCGCGAGTCCGGAGTCACAGAATTCCTGACAGACACTCCGCAGGTACAGATTGTTGATAACTTTGCTTCTTCGCTGACCGTCGCGATGAGACAGGCCGCTGTGATGGCGAACAAATTGACGCACGACACTCCGTCCGTTCCAACCAGCAATGAATGGGCATCACAAATCGTAGAGCTTGCTGGATGGTGATTCACCGGTGATGGGCGGCCCCATACTCGGTGACCCGGACAATTGCCCCGGAGTAGTTCAGGCGAATGCAAACATCTCGGGTATTGTCAGCCAATCGTCTATGAAAACCGCCTCAAATCCTCTTGCTTTGCGAATCTTTGTACTCCACTGGTTTGCACTTGAACAATACCCCCCGGTAATGAATCTCCTGAACTATTTCAGTGGATTGGAAGACTGTCAGGTTGCCGTTTGCTCAACACACAATGATCGTGGTTTGGCTGAGTACGCAAATTCATCAATTGAATTCAGCCGTATCCAATTTCCCAGTCGCGGATTGAGTCGATTTCGAAGGCTGCTTGCATTCCTGATGTTTCCGATGCTGGCGCTGTGGAAACTAATTTGCTTCCGTCCGAACGTCGTAATATACGTCGAACCACATTCCAGTTTTCCCGCAGTGCTGTTCCGGCTTGTCAACGGCGAGCACAAGTTGTTCATTCATAGTCACGAGTACTGTGAGCAAGGTCATTTCCGTGTGCCAGGGATGCGATTGGTCGCCTTCTATCATTGGTTTGAAAAGCATTATCTCTACGTACGGGCAGAATGGATCTCACAGACCAATGCAGACCGCGTTCGCATGTTTTGTGACGATTATCCGCATTTGAATCGGTCGAAATTGCATGTACTTCCCAATTTGCCGCCTGCTTCGTGGCGGAAGACAACTGAGCTGACATGGATTTCGAACCCGCAGGACACGCTCAAACTGCTGTATGTCGGCGCCGTGTCGTTACACGATACGTTTATCGCTGAACTAGTAGAATGGCTTCGGCGTCAACCGAATGGACAATTCAGTCTTGATGTGTACTCGACAAATTGCGACGGTAGTGCTCAGGATTTCCTGCACCGCTCAGCAGCCCCGTATCTCAGGTTTCACAGCGAGGGAATTCCCTACGACAGGCTGCCGGATGTGTTGCCGGAATTTCATGTCGGTCTTATCCTGTATAAAGCGAATACCACGAACTACGTGTACAACGAAACAAATAAACTGTTTGAATATCTGGCTTGTGGACTGGATGTGTGGTATCCCCGGCAGATGCTGGGTATCAAACCACATGCTCGCACTGACGTGGCACCGCGAGTCATCGAAATCGACTTCGAACGATTGGACGAACTACCAGTCTCGCAACTTCGAATTCGGTCGGGACTGAAACTCAATGCGTTTGATCGCAGGAGCGAGGATGCGCTCTGCGAGTTGAAACAGGCCATGTTTGCCGTGCCGGACTTGTCGAAGGATTCACCATGAAATTCCGGCAACGCATCGCGGCGTTGGTCACCGATAACTCGCACATCACGCTCAGGGAGAACGTGGCAATCACAGGATTGCGGCCATTTGAAGTTGTAAAGGAGTTGGCAGTAGGGAGGGCCGACTGAGCAGCGTGTCGCGTTTTCAGGCGGTGCCACCCCTCATTCATCGGATGCACCAGACGCAACCTGCAACTTCAGCATCGGGTTGTCACGCAAGGTGAAGTATGCGTATGATTGCGTGTCCAGGTGATTCTCTTTTCGAAGGGTTCTTTCGAACGGTCAGATATGTCCAAGGTCGTTGCCGAATCAGCAGTTGACGTTCCAGAGGCTGGAGAGCCTGTCTGGAGGATTGCATTGTTTTTTCCGGAACAGGGCGGGTGGACGGAGTCCGACTATCTGAACCTTGATGGCGGTCCGCTGGTCGAGTTCGAGAGTGGCGTTGTGGAGGTCCTGGACTTGCCGACCAAGGAGCATCAACGGATCGTTCAGTTCCTTTTTGTACTGCTTCGTGCATTTGTTTCAGCACAATGTCACGGCGAGGTGTTTGTCGCACCGCTCCCCGTACGATTGAGTCCAGGAAAATTCCGAGAGCCCGATATTATTTATGTCGATGCAGATCGCGGTGAATACAAGGGGGTTCCCGACGGTGCCGACCTGGTGGTCGAAGTCGTCAGTCCCTCCGCTGACGGTCGCCGTCGCGATACGCAGACAAAAGTTACCGAATACGCGGCTGCAGGAATCTCCGAGTATTGGATCATTGATGCTGAAATGGAAACCATCACGATCAACAAACTGGTAAATCATTCGTATGATGCAGTGCTTTCGTTTCGCAGGGGAGAGATTGCGAAATCTCAGCGATTACCCGGGTTCGAAGTCCGCGTAGACGATGTCCTGAACTCAGCGGCAGGTTGCTAGTTTCAAGTCGTGAGTTTCCAGCTTCCAGTCGCAAGTTGAACTACGTATCGGACGAAGAGCATTGATCAGATCGCGGGATCTGACTACTGCCAACTGTGCAACTCTTATTCGCCACTGACGGCGTGCCAGAGCATGGCAACTCGTTCATACAGCCATTGCTGATTCCCGTTGATTCCGTCGGTGCTGGGAATCCAGCGAGGCCAGATTTTTTCGTCCGGGCTGCCGGAATGCGTAAACGCAAATTCGGCCGGAGCGGCAATGGGGGACAGGTGTTTGTCTTCGAATATCCGGAATGCGCGCACCATGTGACTGGCTGACGTGATCACGACGACCTGTTCTCCCTTCTGTAGCTTGCTGACTTCTTCAGCTTCATCACTGGTGCTTTTGGCATCCGTAAAAATGGCAACTCGCGACGGATCCAGTTGCAATAGCTCCATCATCTGCTTAATGAACTGTTGTTTCTTTGCAGCATCGGCATCACCGGCGATGGACACAAGGAGCCGTGTCTGAGGATGGCTGCGGTAAATTCGCACGCCTTCCAGCAGTCGAGCATGAAATGTGCTGGAAACCTGACAGTTGGCCGGTAGTTCGGGATCTGAATTGAATCCGGTGCCCAGAACCACCCCCAGAACTGGTTTGTCAGGGCGGAGATCCGTGGCGATGTCGAGTGGCGGATGTGTGTATTCCAGAGAGAGGCGTTGTTCATGCGTCAGTCCCGATAAGCTTCCGATCACAAGGGCGAATGTTCCGGCAAAAATGAGCCCGATCGAGAATCTCGATTTCCGTCGCAGCCAGATGATCCAGCCAAGCGTCTGACACATCAGAGAAATCACCAGTGGTGAGAGCAACGACGCGAAGATGAGCTTCAGAGTTTCCATGTTGATTTCTGAGTCAGATTGAAAAATGGAATGGAGGGAGACTTAATGTTCTGCCCGGAATGGTCCTCCAAAACTGCATCGTGTCAATTGTTATTTCTGTGCAATTGATGCCGGATTCCGAAGTCGAAGTCGTTCGTCAAATACCATAGACATTAGGTGCCTTTGTGTCTGTTGGGTCATCATTTTGTATCGGATATCTGGGTGCTGATTGGTGGGGCAGTGATGCCCGCGCTCTGGCGACAGAACTCCGATCGCAGGGGCATTTGCTGGTCGAACGTCATTACGAAGATTATTTTTCGACAAAATGGCGGAGCTTTCCGTTGCGTGCTCTTCGCCGCCTGTGTCGGCCCCTGATCGAGGCCGAATATAATCGCGCCGTATGTGAATTGCTGGAAGTCGGTGCTCTGGATTTCTTGTTGGCATTTAAGGGGATGCTGCTGGACGAAACAACGCTGCAGAAGTTTCAAAAACTTGGCAAACCGTGCTACTGCGTTTACCCCGACGTCAGCTATCGGGATCATGGAGAAAACATCTGGAAGTGTCTGCCGCACTATGACTGTGTCTTTACAACAAAGTCCTATCACCTTGAAGATCCGGAGTTGGTGAAGCGCGTTCGCAGCCTGCGATACGTTCCTCATGGATTTGACCCGGAAGTGCATCGACCCGCGAAGCTCACGGCCAGACTCAAAAGCTACTATGGCTGTGACGTTTCTTTTGTAGGAGTGTGGTCACCGAAAAAAGAGCAGATTCTGTCCGCTGTGATCGATGCGTTGCCACATATGGATCTCAGGATTTGGGGACCGTTCTGGAATCGGGCGAAAGAATCTGTTCGGCGTTGTTGGCAGAAGCGCAGCGCCTACGGCGATGAGCTGGCGGCAATTTGTTCATGTTCGACCATCAATCTGGGGCTGTTGAGCGAGGCAGGGCAGGGCACACTGGAAGGAGACCGCACTACAGCCCGAACCTGGCAGATTCCGGCCTGCGGTGGATTCCTGCTTCATGAAGACACTCAAGAACTGAGAGCCGCATTTGTTGTGGGGGACGAGGCGGCGGTATTTTCCAGCAATGCGGATCTGGTTTCCCGGATCACTCAGTATTTGAACGACGTCGAAGGACGAGAACGGATTCGGTCTGCCGGTCAGCAACGCTGTCTGACGTCGCAGTATTCGTATCGCGTTGCGGCAGATCGTGTGCTGACGTTTCATCGGGATCGGCATCCGTCGCCATGATTCTGATGTATCATCATGTGTGCCCGCTTCCCAGGATTCCACCGGTGAATCAGCAGACTCGCCTTGAAGGGTGGCAATTCAATATCGAACCGCCCTCCTTCGAACGGCAATTGCTGGAAATCGCTGAACGCGGCTTTCGGTATGTGTCATTTGACGAATATCAGGCGGAACTTGGCAAGAGCTGGCGGAATTCGGGGAATCTTGCCACAGTGACCTTTGATGATGGTTGGCGTGATAATTTCGATTATGCGTTCCCGATCCTGCAGGCGCATGCGATTCCCGCGACGTTCTTCATCGTCTCAGGTGAAATGGATGGTGTGGCCCGGGATCGCCGCATGACACACGACCAACTTTGCCGATTGAATGCTGCGGGGCTGACGATCGGGGCTCATACGCGGACTCATCCAAATCTCGCTCTGCTCAGCAGTGCCTCGCTTGCTGATGAATTGCGAGGGTCAAAGGAAGATCTTGAGGCCATTCTGGGCTTAGCCGTGAATTACCTTGCCTATCCGGGCGGGAGATTTAACGGCCACGTCGTGACGGCAGCTCAACAGGCAGGTTTCACCGCGGCCTGTTCTGCGATTGGCTGGGGGCAGAATTCTGAGGCATCCCGGTACTGGCTGTATCGCGACGTGTTCAGTGATCGGCTTGGCAGTGTATCCGATCGATTGCGATTGAATGCCTGGTCGCGAAGAATGTTCCGTTGGAAGGCGTCACGACGATTGGGACGCATGCTGCGAGTGAGGACCCATGAGTGAGGAACTGAGCAGCACACAAAAACGATATGCGTGGATACGTTCCTCGATCGAACGCCGGAGTGCGTCCGCATTTGGCATTATCCTGGTCGTCGTGCTGGGATTGATCGGTGCCGTTCAGGGGCTTCCAAATTGGTTCATCATACTGGTTGTATCCGCAGTCATTGTTTTTGAATTTCAAAAGCGTTTGGATCAGGGAGTGCCACTGTTGCAACTGACGAGCTTGATTGCCGTCTTACAGTGGCTGGTTGGGCCGTTGCTGAGCTACTCATCCGCAAATGCGATCGAACGGTACACGATGTCTGTTCCGGCGGCGCAATACTTTCGTTTTGCAATTCCGGCAACGGCGTTTTACGTCGCGGTGATGCTGTTCGCCGGAGCCTCAGTAAGACAGAAGATCCTTTTACAACAAATCGATCGCAGAAAGTTTTTCACGATCGGGGTTCTCTTGAACATTGCAGCGATTATTGCGGCGTTTGCGGCGACGCAAGTTTCAGGGTCATTTGCATTTCTAATGCATCTGATATCGCAGCTGCGCTACGTGGGTGCGATCTATTTCCTGCTTTCGAGGAGTCAGGTGCGGCTCGTCTTCGCAGCGCTCTCCTGCGTTCAGCTGTTTTCAAGCTCGCTGGCAGCGGGAATGTTTCATGACCTGATTCTTTGGCTGGCAATCCTGTTTTGCTACTGGTTCGCGCAACGAAAGCGCACAACTCTGTTCAAAATTGTCGTGTTGACGGCTGCAGTCGTGTCTTTGTTTTCGATTCAGGTGGTCAAGCAGGAATACCGGGCACAAAGACTGCAAGGTGGACAGCCGTCACTGATCGATCTGGTGTTTGCCTATGTCACACCTGGCGGACGAGCATGGGACTCCGATGTGTTATCACTCGCAGTGACCCGGCTGAATCAGGGATGGATCATTTCAGCCGTAATGCACCACGTTCCTGAGAGTCAACCTTTTGCGCATGGCGAGACGATAAAGGACGCCATCCTCGGTTCGATGGTGCCAAGATTGCTTTGGGCGAACAAAGCTACGGCAGGTGGACGGGAGAGTTTTCGCCGTTTCACAGGTTTGCGAATCCTGGCCGGTACGTCTATGGCGATTAGTCCGTTAGGCGAGGCTTATGCCAATTTCGGCGAGCTCTGGGGAACACTCTTTATGGTCGCCTTTGGGGCATTCTTCGCTGTGTTCTATCGCCTGACGCTCAGGTATTGTCTTAAGTATCCGACATTTCTGTTCTGGATTCCGCTCATTTTCTATCAGGCGGTCAAGGCTGAGACAGAACTGCTGGTCATCATGAATCAGCTTGTGAAAGGATCGGTCGTCGCGTTTGGATGTCACTTCCTGGTGGAGAGTGTTTTCCCCACGCGGATCCGGAACCTGCGACTGGCAAACTCTGCCTTGTCAATGCCCGTGGATCCGACAAAGGCAATCGCGTAGTACAGTCGGCAACCACAAAATGCAGGCCAGGCACTCCTGGCTGAGCGAAGTATCCATTCCTGCCCGCGCTGGAACCAGTGCAGTTGCGTGGTGTAGAGGTGCATGAAGTGCGAGTGGTCCAGTTTCAGCGCCGTCCTGTTCCGACTCAGTTCAGTGTCGAAGGATACTTTGACCGAGTGCGCAGCCTGCTGACAGAAAGAGCCGATATCCGAGCGCATTTTCTGCCGTGCTATAGTCGGGGTGTCTGCGGGCGACTCCGCAATATGGTCAATGCGGCCCGACATCAGGGCGACGTCAATCACGTCACGGGAGACGTACATTATGTGGCACTTTTGCTGCCGCAACGGCACACGATCCTCACTGTGCTGGACTGTCAGATTCTGGACCGACTGAAGGGTTGGCGAAGAGCCATTGTCAGATTCTTGTGGTACACGCTGCCTGTCCGCCGTGTGTCCCGAATCACGGTCATCTCTGAAGAAACGAAGCGACAGCTCCTGCGGGAAGTGAACATTCCTGCAGACAAAGTGCATGTGATCCCCGTGTCAGTTTCTGAACTGTATCAGCCGTTTTCGAAGTCGTTTTGCGTTGAGTGTCCTCGAATTCTGCAGGTCGGGACAAAGGCCAACAAAAATGTGTTGCGACTCGTCAGGGCACTCCAGGGAATCCGATGCCGTTTGGAAATTGTGGGACCGATTGATCAGGAATTGAAGTCTTTGCTTGAAGACTGGCAGTTCGATTATAGAGCATACGGCAGGTTGACGGATTCGGAGCTTGTGGAACGATATCAGCAGGCTGATGTCATCAGTTTCGTATCCACTTACGAAGGCTTCGGAATGCCGATTGTGGAAGCGCAGTGTGTGGAACGTGTGTGTGTCACGTCGAACTGTTCTTCCATGCCGGAGGTCGCAGGACCAGGGGCGTGTCTGGTTGACCCCTATGACGTGCAGTCAATCCGGCAGGGTTTTCTGCGTGTGATTTCTGATGGGCAGTACCGAGAATCACTGATCGAATCCGGACGACAGAATCGTCTGCGGTTTGACGCTCAACGAATTGCCGACGATTTTCTGAAACTGTATTGCCAGGTCTTCGAGGAATCGCGAAAACATTCGTTGGAACACTAATCGACACTGATCTTCGCTGATAAGCACTGGAAGTTGCAACCAGCGGTCCGTTGAGTGTGACCGCAAACAGTTCATCCTCCACTCGATTTATCACATCAGGATTCCCGCTTGTCTCATCGGTTATTGATCTGTGTCGATTGGTTCGATCCCGGGACTCGTGCCGGCGGACCAATCCGAAGTTGTGTGAATTTGATAAAGTTGCTTCATAACGATGTCAAATTCTCTGTGCTGACGGGTGATCGCGATCTTGGGGCAAAGGAATGCTATTCGAGAGTCCGTTGCGGAGCATGGAACAATTGGAATAGTCAGGCGACCGTCTGGTACGCCGCACGCAGACAGCATGTGACAGGAGCGTTTCTGAATGCATGCCGGCGTGTTCAGCCTGAAACCATCTACTTGAACGGCATGTTCTCTCTTTTTGGTGCCATTGTTCCCTTGCTGAGTCATCGCATGCTGAGCGACACCACGCGAGTCGTGATTGCTCCGCGCGGTATGCTGAAGGAGTCTGCACTCTCTATGAAGCGATGGAAAAAGGCCCCCTGGTTGACCTTTCTGCGAATTTCCGGAATTGCTGGTCGGGTTGTGTTTCACGCAACGTCCGAACAGGAAGCTGCGGAAGTGAGAGGCTTGTTTGGCACTTCGGCAACCATCCGTGTCGTTCCCAATATTCCCTGCCTGCCCGTCGAAAAAATGAACGACTCCCAAAAAGTACCCGGCAAGCTCCGATTGAGCTTCGCTGGTCGTGTGCATCCGGTCAAAAACCTGCTGTACCTGCTGCGGCTCTTGAAGACGGTGACATGCGAATGTTGGCTCAATGTTATTGGACCGATTGAGGACGTGGCGTACTATCAGGCTTGTCAAGAAGAGATTGCCGGACTTCCCCGCAATGTCACCGTGAAATTTTCCGGGGCTGTCACAAACGAGGATGCCCTTTGGCTGGTCGCAAATTCTGATTTAATGGTATTGCCCACTGTCGGAGAGAATTTTGGTCACGCCATTTTTGAAGCATTATCGCTGGGAATTCCGGTGCTCGTCAGCGATCAGACATCCTGGAGAGATTTGGAGCAGGAACGTGCAGGCTGGGATCTGAATCTTTCTCAGCCCGATCAATTTCGTGCGGTGTTGGAACGGATGGGTCAGATGAGTCGCGAGGAATTTCAGTTGTGGCGGAGTGGTGCCCACCAAAGGTCGATTCGTTTTTTTAAAGAGAACGACCTGAAGCCAGCGTATTTGGAATTGTTGCTGCGGCACAACGCGGCCAATGAACCGTCGTGTGACCTGATCGACACCGAAAACGAATGAGCACTACCCTAAAACCCCATTTTGGCAAAATGGGCATTCTGAAGAAAATTGTCATTTTCTGCTTGAATTTCCCCTTGGCGTATTTTTACTCTACTGAAATGGTCGGAAGACTGATCTCTGACGTTCTTGAATCTCCCTTAAACACTTGGCGGTAGTAAAACATGAAACAACTTCTTTTAGTCCTTTTGGCAGTGTGCTTCACCTCCGCAGTGGTTCAGGCGGAACTGGTGATCGATGACTTCACCATACCTACCTTGAACGGAGCGTTAGATGATGATATCGCTGGCACACGAACCGTTACTACGACCGGCTCCGCAGTGATGACCGTAGACGGGGTTGGCGGCGCTACATTTACCGGCGGATTGTTTTCGCCTTCGAGAATTGACATTAATTATGTTTTCACGACGGCATTCAACATGGACGCTCCAGGGGGGCAGTTCAGTACGTTGATGGTTGATCTGTTTGACACGGTAACTGGCAATTGGAGCCTTGAGGCATTTTTCACGAACTCAGCCGCATTTCAAGTCAACGTTGGCCCGTCAGTTGTATCAACTCCTGGGGCTCGCGCGTTCTATTCCGCCTCTTTGCCTGTGGCAGTTGCAACGGATGTGAAGGAAATTAAACTCAGATTGGTACGCCTTACCAGCGGTGCAACAATTACTTCCTCTGGCGGTCTTGTGGCTGCAGTACCAGAACCAACGTCGTTCGCTTTGCTCGGTTTAACCGGCTTGGGTGGCTGGTTTGCGGCGCGTCGGCGGGTCAAGAAGACGGAAACAGTTGTCTAATCCAGGTCTCCCTTGACAGAACGTGTTCGTACCACAACGATTTAAGTCGTTGTGGTTTTTTTTTGCTTTCACTTAAAGCAGACTTTGTCCGAAACGCGAAGTACATTTCCCCATGACACCGTTGCGGACATGCTCACTCCAGAGTCCCCCGACCCGACAATACCGGCACATTTCGTGCCTGTGATGGATCAAAACTCTAGTCGATAATTCTCACAATGGCTTCTGTTGCCTCCCATAATCGTTCAGCTGCGGTAATCGTCTGCGGAACCGTGCTTCTCCATGCTGGATTTTTCTGTGGCTTGGCTGTTTGGCTGTGGTCTCGCGAGCATTACCAATTCTTCCCTTTGGTATTGTGCGCCTCTGCCGCAATTGCATGGCATCGATTACAGGATGTCCAGTGGGACCACACTCCATGTCTCACACTCCGAGTCGTCGGCCTGGGTATCGCGGCATTCATGCTGTTTGCCGTTGGGGCGTTGTTCCACAGCAATTGGCTGGGATCTTTGGCCGGGATTCTTTCACTTTGGGCGTTAATCTGGTTCTACGGCGGATTCGACATTGCTGACAAGCTTCGCGGGCCTGTATTCCTGCTCTTGCTGACGATTCCGATACCGTCGAACTTCGATCTCAGACTAATCATCTGGTTGCAAAAGTTTGCTACTGCCGCAGCAAGCAGCCTGTTGGATATGTTACATGTCTGGCACACGACATCAGGCGTTGCCATCACGACGGTTCAGAGGAGTTTTATGGTGGAGGAGGCGTGCAGTGGAATCCATTCCCTGTTCTCCTGCCTGTGCGCTGTGATCTTCGTTTGTGTGTTACGGCGATCAGGCTTCCTTCGCATCATTATCAATGCGATCCAGACAGCAGGCTGGGTAATCGCGGCAAACGCCATTCGAGTTTTCCTGGTCATCTACGCATTTTCAGAGTGGGAACTCACGCTGGATAAGGGCTGGCCACACGACGCACTTGGCGTCGCTACTTATGCGTTCGCACTTGTTATGTCGCTGAGTACGGACCGACTTTTTCTGTTCCTCGTTCCAACATCACATATCCCGTTCGTAGACGCCGGCGCGACCTACAGTGGGTCGGGCAATGTGGTTTCGCAGTTGCTGACATTTATCGGCGGGTCCACAAAGAGAATTAACAGATTCCTGAATCAAGGGCGATTGGCAGAACGACTTTCGATATGGGTGGTAGCGGGCGTCCTTGTATTACTTTTTGTTCCGTTTGCGGTCATCGATTATGCCCGAATTCTGGCAAGCGCAAGATCGGTTTCGACAGCCGCCAACATCGCGGATGCACCGAACTTTGTCGGTAACATGAGTGAAATCGTCACGGACAACGCAGTACCACAAAAAGTGGGGCCGTGGTTGTTGTTGGGTACGGACAGGGTGAACAGATCACCTGAAGACCCACAGGGCACAAACTCAACTGTGTTTAAGTTTGCTGGCCATGGTCTGACCTCCAGTTTTTCTGTGGATGGTTATTATCCCGAATGGCATGATCTTGCATACTGCTACACTGCTCTCGACTGGAAACTGAAGAGTCAGCAAAACTTCAAAGATCCATCGACCGGACATGACGCCACAATGCTGTCACTCTACACAGACGAAGGTCAGTATATCGTCGCATACTTCTCGTGTTTTGACAGTCGCTTGCAGTCCGTGAAGCCAGGTGCGGCCACGCTTGGGGTCCTTCCCACCCTCCGCGTGCTTATGGAACGATTGCCATGGAGCGCCGCAAGTGACCCTGACACGAAAAAGATCCTGCCGCCGGTGTTTCAGTTGCAGCTCATGTGCAGCAGTCCGCATGAATTGCTCGACCACGAGCGTGAAAATCTGCAACAACTCTTCGGCGTCCTGAGTCAGCATGCGTTGCAGTCGTTTACGAAGGCATCCCCATGAGGTTCTATCAAAAATGGATGCGTTCCGTCAGATATTGGATCCGCAGCATTCGGTTACCGAGACTGCCCAGGATTCTGACATTTGGGTTCCATTGGTCGATCATCGCCTTTCCTTTCGTTTGGCTGATGGTCAATTGGCAACGCCATCGAGTCCGCGACTTGCTGCTCGGAATGCCGGCACTAGCAGGGATGATCGCGGCTGCGGTACTTGTCGGCGTAGGTCAGGTTCAGGAACGTTCGCTGACGATGAGCTATTTCAGTGAGGCGCAAAGGGCCATCGTCGAAGAAGATTATCCGCTTGCAGAATTACTGCTGGGCCGAGTACTGCGGCGCGGCGACAGTAAACTCAGCGATGCTCGATACCTGATGGCAGTTCTTTTTGACGAGACGGGGCAACAGGAGCGTGCATCGGCGCTTCTCAGGATTATCGCTCCGGATGACAGTCGGGGAAACCGCGATGCGCACAGTCGACTGGCGAGGATACTGGCAAATCAAACAACCTTTCAGAGCGATCCTGCGGATATCAAGCGACTGTATTGGCATCTGACAGCTGCGATGGAGGACGGATCCCCGGACATGGCGTTGGCATGGGGACAGTATTCACTTGCAGTTGGCGACTTGAAATCTGCCAGGCGATATCTGGAACTTGCAGTGAAGGACTTCCCCGAGGTTTGGCAGACATTGGGTGTGATCGAAGCGACCATCGGAAGCGAGAGTACAGCGACATCGCATTTTCAACGGTCGGCCGATCACCTGTCCGCCAAAATTCGAATCGATCCGAAGGATGAGGAAAGTCGCGGTGATTACGCTAACGTTCTGATGAAGCTCGGACGGCTGGATGAAGCAAGGATCATCCTGGAACAAGGGAAACTTCTGAATCCTGATGGCAAGTGGTCCTCGCTGCTTGCATCACTGACAGTCAGTTACCACGATCTGAATGCCGCAACCGGAAAGCCAATTTCAGAACTGCTTGGGGATCTTGATCGGGCTCTCACATATGACCCGAACCATAGCGCCGCACTGAATCGACTGATGGCCTATGCTACGGCCAATGTCGATGAAAATACCGACCTGAAAGATGTGCTGGCGAGCGTCATTGCTAAAGGAGAGCAACCGGCTCTTGCACATCTGGCGATGGGAAATCTTTGCTGGCTGGAAGACGATCGAAAAGGCGCGTTGTTTCATTTCGAGCTGGCTGCAGAGATCCGGGACGATGTGGCTGTCGTGCTCAACAATCTGGCATGGCTGATTTCTCACGAAGAGCCTCAAAAGATTAATGAAGGGGTTCGATTGTTCTATGCGCTCAACAATCTGTCGTGGCTGATTTCTCCCGACGAGGAGCAGTCACCGGACTTTGATCGGGCAATGGCGCTGATTAATTCGGCTCTGGAGAAGAGTCCGAATGATGCACGTTTTCTCGATACACGCGGGACGATCTTTTTCCTGCAAAAGGACTGGAAGCCTGCCTTGGTGGATCTGGAAAAAGCTCTGTCCGGCGTGCGTGACACCCGAGCTGTCCATAAGAAGCTGGCGATTATTTATCAGGAACTCGGCATGAAGGAGATTTCTGAGCAACATACCAGGCTAAGCGAAGAGCTGATGAACACCCAGGCTCCAATTGTTCCGCAGGTTCGATAATGAATATTGTCGGAATCAATGCATATCACGGCGATGCATCGGCCGCATTGGTCGCGGATGGCCAGTTGGTGGCGGCTGTCGAGGAGGAACGCTTCAACCGCGTCAAGCACTGGGCTGGTTTTCCTGCTGAATCCATTCGCTGGTGTCTGCAAAAGGCCGGATTGTCGGCATCGGATATTGATCACGTTGCCATTTCATTCAATCCGAAAGCCAACTTCTTCAAACGAATTGGATTTGTCGCCACACACTGGCCGTCGGCATCGACGATCCTCGATCGACTCAAACGACAAGGCAAGACGCTGGGGCTTGAGAACCAGTTCGCTCAGGCCGTTGGCGCAGAACGGTCTGCGTTGAAAGCACAGTTTCACCAGATTGAACATCATCAGACGCATGTGGCAGCGGGATTTCTGATTTCGCCGTTTGATGAAGCGACCGTGTTGTCAGTGGATGGTATGGGTGATTTCACAAGCACGCTTACGGCACATGCTCAGGGTACCGACTGGAAGGAATTTGATCGTGTCTACTTTCCCCATTCGATCGGGTTTCTCTATACGGCCATCACCATGTACCTGGGCTTTCCATTTTATGGAGATGAGTACAAGGTCATGGGGCTGGCACCGTACGGTCAGCCGGAGTTTGCCGATTTTTTCCGCAGGATGATTCGCCCAAAAGGAGATACGTTTGAGCTGAATCTCGAATACTTCACGCATCATAAACGAGGAGTCCGAATGGCCTGGAATGACGGGGCTCCTGTGATTGAGCCCTTCTACAGCCAGAAACTGATTGATGAACTGGGGCTAACTCGCGATGGAAGAGATCCGATGACGCCAAGGCACGACAATATCGCGAAATCTCTGCAGGTGGTCATTGAAGAAATCATCATGCACCTGTTGAATCGACTTCACAGGAAGTCCAACTGCGAAAATCTCTGCATGACTGGCGGTGTGGCGATGAATTCCGTGGCCAACGGAAAAATTACCACTCAGACGCCATTTAAGAATGTCTACATTCCTGCCGGGGCAGCGGACAATGGCACATCCTTTGGTGCGGCCTTCTACGTGTGGAATCATTTGCTGCAGAAGCCACGGACCTTTGTGCAGGATCATGCCTACTGGGGATGCAGCTCAACGGATGCAGAAGCCATCGCCGCGGCAAATGCGGCCGGTGTACCGTTTGAACAACTTGACCAGGAAACACTCGTTGACCGGACCACGGACTTGATGCTGAACGGAAAAGTCGTCGGCTGGTTTCAGGGAGAAATGGAATTCGGCGCAAGGGCACTGGGCAACCGAACTTTACTTGCGGACCCGCGACGGACGGACATGCGCGACATCATCAATCTACGAATCAAATTCCGCGAGAAATTCCGCCCGTTTGCACCCAGTATTCTGGAAGAGCAGGTTGGCGAATGGTTCGAGATCAATGAGTCAACACCCTATATGGAAAAAGTGTTTCCGATTCGAAAAGAGAAGCACGCCATTATTCCCGCGGTGACTCATGTGGACGGCAGTGGTCGATTGCAGACGGTGTCAAAAAAAACGAACCCACTGTATCATCGACTCATCAGTCGGTTCTTTGAAAAGACCGGCGTTCCGATTGTCCTGAACACATCACTGAATGAAAATGAGCCCATCGTGCGGACGCCTGCGGAAGCGATCAGCTGTTTCCTGCGTACCGAAATGGATGCAATCGCGATAGGCGGTGTGTTAATCAATCGCCACCGCCCCGACTTCCCGGAGCATCTGCGGAGACGGGTTTCCGCACCGTCGCGAAGTTTCTGACGGCATCGCTCCGCCGACTCGCGTTCCTGTCAATCGACATGCGTAAACAACTCGACATGTTGGTATTTACAAGTCGCCTGTGACGGTATCACCACGTCGTTTTGAGGGAATCACAGTCGGCGGAGCGACTGTGCTGCGTAGGCTGGCACAGATAAAAACTGTTACCGATGGCTATCGTCATTTCGCTCACAACAGGACTCTTCTGGGTTCCAGAATGAGCTCGACAGTTGTTTGTTGATTGCCTCGCACGACGTTGAGTTGGATCGCCTGGCCGGCTTTGAAGGCTTGCATGAGGCGAGCAAGGTCGTCAATGGTGCGGATTTTCTGGCCGTTGATGGCGGTGATCTGGTCACCCAGAAAAAATCGCCTGCCTTGTTTGCTGCATCCCTGGAGCCCGACTGCTTCTGCGGGTGTGTTGGGGTAGACGTAGAGCACCACCAAACCACCAGCCAGCAGTTGCTCGGGGATGCCATTGTCGCGGGCGGTTTCGCTGTCGAGGATGGCGATGCCCATCGACGGCGTCTGATTGTTGCCGGCTTCGTGCATCACCAGTTCTACCGATTGATGAACGTCGTTGACGGGCACGGCAAACCCTAGTCCAGCTGATGCACCACTCGTGCTGACGATCGCGGTCGTGACACCGATCAGGCGACCTGCACTGTCGAGCAACGGGCCTCCGGAGTTGCCGGGATTGATCGCCGCATCAGTCTGAATCATCCCCGCAAGTATATTCCCGTCATCACTCCCAACGCTGCGATTGAGTCCACCGATCACGCCCGTGGACAGCGTCCGCGCAAAGCCAAACGGATTGCCAATCGCGAGCACCGTTTGCCCGACCTTCAGATCTTCTGATGAGCCGAGTGTAATCGGCACAAGCAGCGAAGGTTCAGCGGCGATCTTCAGCACCGCGATATCGTGCTTGAAAACAGCCCCCACAAACTCCGCAGTAAAAACCTGCGGAGCCGTGAAACCCGACGATTCCCCCAACTGCACTTCCATTTCTGCTCCCTGCTTGAGCAGCGCATCTCGCACGACATGCAGATTTGTGACGATGTGGCCGTTTTCATCCCAGACAAAGCCAGTCCCGGAACCAATCTCCTGCTGCGAGTTGCCGCCGTTATTCGGCACTTGCAGGCCCATCGACTTCAACCGAACGTACACGACCGAAGGTGAGACCTTCTCGAACAATTCAACCCTTGTCGCTTCGTCGGCAGCCAATTCACCGCGTGGTGTGACGGTGCGTTGAGTGTAATCATGCCGATTTTTCCAGGTGTCGGTCACTGTCTTGAACAGCAGCACGGCCACCAGTCCGATCAGCACTGTCACGAGCCAGCCATTCGCTGCAGGCGCATGCTTTTCCGATCGTAAATGAGAATCCTGATCCTGGTCACGCATGGTTGTGGTTTCGTAATATCTGCTTTTGAGTTTCTGGAATTTGCATCCGCAGCATGCCGTAACACTGAATGTTGACGTATTATCTGCAATCTGCAAAGTCTGCTACCATGCAGGGGCCGCCTTCCGGGTGGGAAATTGCAGCGTGAAGTAGCGCGATCGAATGACAGCGATTCCAGCACCGGGGCTTGATTCTTCGCACCTGGAGCCATAAAACACAATGAGAAACTGACACATGATCGTTGAAGGAATCGTAACAAGTGTGGATGCAGACGGTCACCTGAATGTCGCTCCGATGGGACCGATTGTAGTGGGTGACTTTGCCGACTTGCTCCTGCGACCGTTTCAGCCTTCGACCACATTCAACAATCTGGCAGCGACGCGGTGTGGCGTATTTCATGTGGTAGATCAGGTGGACATCATTGCTCAGGCGGCGATAGGCAGACTGACGGAGTTGCCTGCCGTCGAACGCGCGGCAAAGATCGATGGTTTTGTGCTCAATAATTGCTGCCGCTGGTTCGAGTTTACTGTGGACAGTGTCGATGCATCGGACGCCAGAAGCTGGATGCCCTCAACTGTCGTGCATCGAGGCGAACGGCGTCCGTTCTTTGGATTCAATCGAGCTCGACATGCAGTCCTTGAAGCCGCCATCCTTGCAACTCGCCTGCACCTGCTTACTCGGCAGAATGTACTGGATATGATGAGCTTGCTGGAGCCAGCGGTCGAGAAAACCGGCGGCATAGCAGAAAAATCCGCGTTCGCGATGCTCAAGGAATTCGTCCTCCGTAACGAGCCCGTGTAAACGAAACAAAAACCTGTGCCTGTTCATTCGCTTGTCCCGTTAACTCGACTGTTCCACCATAGAACCACTGGCGCTACATGATTCCAAAACACATGCTCACTTCAAGCGAGTGGCATTGCACCAGCTGCCTGAAATGGCAAAGAGCCGAACACGCGAATTGACGGACCAACGAATCATGACAATCTCTATTTCCAAAATCCATGTCACTACGGGTTCGCGACTGCATTTTGGACTCATCTGCAGCGAACCCGCCGCGCGGTGGCGGTTTGGAGGAATCGGTGTCATGCTGCGACAGCCTGCGTGGTGTTTGAGCGTCACACCAATCACTGCTGACCAGGATTCGATTGAGGCAACCGATCACACCTGCCAGCGGATCCGGGAATTGCTGCAACGAATTCGAACGCGCCACATGACATCGCTGCGGATTGAAGTGCATCACGAAGTTTCATTGCACGCGGGGCTCGGAAGTGGCACGCAGCTGGGCCTTGCATTGTCAGCTGCCAGCGAACTCTTGACGCATCGCCGCCTCCAGGACGATCCCTTTCAGCTGGCACAACTGGCATCCCGTGCAGAGCGATCGGCGATTGGCACGGTGGGGTTTGCGCGCGGCGGATTTCTGGTTGATCATGGTGAATCGAATGGTGAGTCACGACGTCGGCAGGTTGATCGATTTGTGTTTCCGGACGATTGGCGTTTTGTGCTGACGCATCCGGAAGACTCGCAGGGACTGTCCGGCGAACAGGAACGAACATTCTTCCGCCAGCGAATTCATATGCCCCGGACGCTGATCGAAATCGTTGAACAGCAGGTGTTACAGGTAATCATCCCGGCCGTTCGTGAACGCCAATTTGGAGCATTCGCGACGTCGCTGGAAAAATACGGACAAACGGTCGGCACATTTTACGCAGCACAGCAGGGCGGTGTATTTGCGCATCCGGCGATGACGCAGCTGGCCAGTCATCTGCGATCGGCAGGAGTTTCAGGGATGGCGCAGTCATCATGGGGTCCGCTGATCGGAATCCCGGCAGGATCACAAAAACATGCGGAAGAAATCGTGCGACTCATTCCAGACCGCATTGGTTCCAGTCACTTGACAACAACGATTTCTCAGCCGTTGAATACCGGTGCCACAATTCGATCCGTTGCTGATGATGCGGTCGGACGCAGCCTGGTGTGATTCGCGGTGGGGATGGATTCGTGCAGGCTGGACTCATGCACTCGTCTTAATCATAATCCTGCTCTATACTCCACGCGGTTGGAATTGATGCCTTGCAATTCCACAACCTGGCGATCCATGTTTGAATCGTTGTAACCCGTGGCCGCAGGCCAGGTTTATAGTCATGGCTGCCCGACAGCCTGGCCTGCGGCCACGGGTTAAACGACGAAACCCCTCAACCCACACCACGCGACGTATAATCATGCCGGTTTGAGCCAGTCAATGAGAAAAGCAGGTGCGGCTCGGAGATGTGAAATGGTCTCGGAGGGCTGACGCCGCTCTGCCCCCTGCGTTTGTTTCAGTTGCCATTGAGTAACCGAATTTCTTCCAGCAATGATGATCTGAGTTTCTGCAGTAGTTCCTGGTCTTCGACTTTGTGCTGTTGTTCATCCATGACGTAAAAGACATCGACGACCTGATCGATATTCGTCGCGATGCGTGCCAAGTGCACCTTCAGTCCGTAGTTGAACAGCGTATGCGCCAAAGTATACAGCAGGCCCTGCGTGTCCGTGGCGAACACATCAATCACGGTGAAGCGTTCAGAACAGTCGTTGTCGATGCCGACTTTTGGTTCCTGCCGCACGATGACCGGATTGATGCCGTTTTTTCGATAAATTCCGCTGCGGCGAAAGACGCTGTCCACCGACTTCCTGGCGGTCAGTACGTCCCCGATGGCCACTGCGACATCTTCGATTCGCGACTGTGGCACCGGGCCGGTGAAATCATTGTCCGTCACTCGAAAGTAAGCAATCACCACGCCATTGGATGTCGTGCATACCTGAGCCGCCAGAATGTTCATCCGCAGGCCGGACAGTATTCCAGCGATGCTGTGGAAACTGCCGTGCCCGAATCGGCCCGGTGCGAAAACTCGATAGCTGACCGTTTCCGTTTCTGAATCGAATTCACCCTCAATCTTGACTTCGGATTCATTCAACTGGTGAATCATATCCAGATCCCGCGCGATGCGGTCGGGTTGTTCGGTCATGAGATAGAATGGTGGAAGAGTATCCAGTTGAGCTTCGGCCCAATGGCCCCATGTACCCGGATCCGTCCTGCTCCCCAGAGGCATGATGGAGTTCCGCACTGCGGTGCGTACCATTTGAAGTCGTTCACGTTCCAGATGGTTATAAGGACGTCCGCTGAGAATTTGGATCGCACGGTTGTAGAGATCGGCCAGTAGCTCACCTTTCCAGTCCGACCAGACGTCCGGTCCGACGGCCTTGATGTCGGCCACAGTCAGAACGTACAGCATTCGCAGCAATTCCGGGGCACCCACAAGGCGTGCAAAATCGACCAGCATTGTGGCATCGGTGATGTCACGTCGAAACGCCAGATCGGGCATGATCAGATGGTAGCGAACCAGAAACATCAGCATTGTCTTCTTGTTCGCGGCCATCTGCAGACGTACGGCGACGTCTTCGCATAGTTGTTCGCCGACGATACTGTGATCACCTTCGCGTCCCTTGCCGACATCGTGCATCAACATGGCCAGGTGCAAAGTTGCGCGATGCCGAACGCCCTGATATGCTGAACCGACGGGTGATTCATCATGGGCGAACGACGTCATTTCGTCCATCGCCTTCAGGGTATGCTCATCAACCGTGAAGCTGTGATACTGATTGAACTGCATCAGATTCCGAATGCCGGCAAAGGACGGGATCAGCCATTCCAGAATGCCAGTTTCGTGCATGGCTCGCAGCGTATCCGGCAGCCCTTCGGCGAATCGCATGATGTCCCGAAATCGATCGGTTGCTTCGCGGCTTGGTTCTTCGGGCAGGCTAAATGCGATCTGCCCGATCGTCTTCCGCAGTTCCGGCGAAAGCTTCGCCCTGTTCGCCGCAGCGCTGACGAACACGTCCAGAATCGTAAGCGAATCCTTGAGCGACTCGCGGCGGGCGTCGGGCACCTGAACCATGCCGTCAATAATCAGAAAACCTTCCGCCGATTTCTGCGGCAGAATGGCGTTTCGCAGGCGTTTGAAGATCGACGACCTGCGCGGAACGTCCGCCACGCGCCGTGCGACGGCCGCCACCCGCGACGTGTGGCCAAAGTATTCCTGCATGAATGCTTCGACGGGACGCAGCAGATTCGATGACCGGAATCCACGTTGCTCAGAAAGCTGCAACTGCAGTTCGCGCGTCATCACGTCCTGTTTCAGACCAGTGAGCGAGTGCAGGTCCGTTCGCAGAGACGATAGGAACTCATCCGCCAGCAGGAGTTCATCCAGTTCCTGCTTACTGATGTCTCCTTTTTGCTGAAGCTGCAGAGGATCCGGATTGCGATACCGCATGAAGGATACCCAGCGCAAAAGATGCAGATCGCGCAGACCACCGGGAGATCGTTTCAGATCCGGCTCCAGCTGATTCACCGAATTACCTCGGGTCATCCATTCTTCACGCCGTGACGCGACAAGTCGCAGGATCATGGGTTCTGACCGATCAAGGAACACCTTTGACCGCACCTGTTGCAGAGCCGTCTCAGCGAGCCGTTCGTTGCCGCACAGAAATCGTGTCTCAATCATTGATGTCGCGAACTGAATGTCTTCAGTTGCAAACCGCACAACATCCGAAACTGTGCGGACACTCGAACCCAGCTGAGCACCGGCATCCCAGCAGTCGCGCACTATGGCCGACAAAAGTTCCTGAGTCCTGTTCTGGTGTTTTGCGTCCACCAGGAACAACAGATCGATGTCTGAAAACGGAGCAGGGCGACGGCGACCGTTGCCGCCGACGGCGAGGATCGCAAATGACGTGGCCAATATTTCTCGATGCTCAATCTGCTGCTGATTCACGATTTCGAGTATGAATTCATCAACCCGATCGGACAGCCATTGGCAGCACGCAATCCCGCCTTCTCCCGCTAATCTGCGTTTGCCCACGCTGTTGCGCATTGCCAGCAATGAGGCGCGTCGTTGCTGAATACTGTTGTTGATAGTTTGTAAATTAGCCATTGTTCACGACTCATCCCGCACAATTCGTCGGCTCTTCAGTTCAAATCGGGGAAACTCACCAGGGGCCACCGCACGGACATCCACGATGAATCCCAGTCGCTGTCGCAAGGCCGATTGCACGCGTTCAATCAGCAGGGCAGAAGTATCGGCGGCTTCAACCCTGGGTTCAATCGCGACACAAAGTTCCTGCATCGCGCGCACCGTTCTGAGTTCAATTCGAAACTCAGCGACTTCCGCGATTTCGCGCACGACGGCCTCGATGCTGGACGGAAAAACATTGTTGCCGCGCACAAACAACATATCGTCAGAACGGCCAAGGATGCCGCCGTCGAGCCATGTGAGTTTTCTGCCCGCGGGATCGTCAGCGATCGATGCTTTCACAAGATCGCGCGTGCGATAACGAATCAGCGGACTACCGATTCGCCCCAGATTCGTGACGACCAGTTCGCCGATTTCGCCAGGCGCGACGGGCGTTAACGTTTCCTGATTGAGAATTTCCGCAATACACTCGGTCTCCAGCAGGAATAGTCCACCCGGTCGATCTTCGCTTTCAACGCCCAGGGAACCCAACTCCGTCATGCCCCAGTGATCGATCACCCTCGCTTCCCACGCATCTTCAATCCGCGCTCTCGTACCGGGAATTGTGCCGCCGGGCTCACCGGCAACAACCAACATCCGCACCGAGGTTTCTTTCAGATCAATACCTTCCGCAGCCGCAACTTCTGCCATGCGCATGGCGTACGTCGGCGTGCAGCAAACGACGGTCGCTTCGTTTTCGATCATCGCCTGCAACCGCACCGATGTGGACATACCACCGCCTGCAATGCAGAAGTTGCCGAATCGTCCCGCCCCTTCAAATGCTGCCCAGAAGCCGATGAACGGTCCGAAGGAAAACGGAAAGAACAGACGGTCCCACGACTGCAGTCCGGCGAGCGTATAAATCTGCCGCCAGCACTCCATGAACCAGTCCCAGCTTTCCTGAGTGTCCATCCAGCGGAGAGGACGTCCGGTTGTGCCGGAAGTCTGATGCAGCCGCCGAAACCGCGTCGAGGGATAGGTCAGATTTGAACCGTATGGCGGCTGCTTCGTCTGATTATCCACTAATTCCTGCTTCGTCGTCAGTGGCAGTCTCACCAGATCTTCGAGACCCCGAATTGCTCCGACATCGACTCCCGCCGCCTGTAGTTTCGAAGTCCAGAACCGATTGCGCGGAATGATCGCCTGCAGCATCTCCACGAGCCGCTGCGATTGCATGGCTTCAATCTGAGATCGGTCTTTCCAAATGGTTTCAATTTCAACTGTCACTGGGATAAATACCAGAAGGAGCGAGGTTTCGGTTGGCTCAAAGGATATCAGGACCATTGATCATGCAAAACTGACTACGAACACAACGCAAATTTCCCACAAAATGACAGGCGATTTCGGCAAGACTGATTCAAAAACTTCTCGACAGAGTTCAGCAGTTGTGAGACAATCCCTCATTCGATAAAGAATTTGTCCCGAAATAATCTCCGCGAATTGAACAAACCGTAGGGTGTGCGAAGGGGAACGAAATACACCATCACAAATTCCACTTTGGTGCGTTCCGCGTTGCTTCACGCACCCTGCGACAGCGCAATCGAAACCGGACCGCACTACATGCAACACCTACAGCAATTTTGAAGGAAGGAGCGACCCGATGAGCACGGTAAGAATCACGGAATTGATCTCCGTGGAAGACTATCTGGAAGACGAACTCGTGTCGCGGGCTAAGCATGAATACGTTGCAGGTGCTGTCTTCGCGATGGTTGGAGCGAAGAATTCGCACAATCGGATTGCGGGCAACGCCTATGGTTTGCTGTATTCGCTTTTGAATGGCGAAACCTGCCAACCATGCAACTCGGACACTAAAATCCGAGTGAGAAGACCAGGCCACATCTGCTTTTACTATCCGGACGTCTCTGTTGTCTGCGAGGAGAATCCGCTT
>Ga0105048_10001663_pt1 | contig 36035 bp, 29 predicted proteins | sample MAT05_FD_78382 | JGI IMG/M metagenome (GOLD analysis project Ga0105048, IMG submission 78382) | Freshwater microbial communities from Lake Fryxell liftoff mats and glacier meltwater in Antarctica - MAT-05 | ecosystem: Environmental > Aquatic > Freshwater > Ice > Liftoff microbial mat | place... | reverse complement strand
GCCCAGAACCTCGGGCGGCAGTGGATCGGCATCGACATCTCGCCCACCGCCTGCCGCGTCATGGCCAAACGCCTCCGCGATGTCTGCAAGATGCGCGAGAGCGAGCCCGGCCACCGCGCCCACGATCCCAACTCATTCATCGTCCGCGATCTCCCGTGGAGCATCGCCAAGCTCAAGGACATGCCCCCCTTCGAGTTCGAAAACTGGGCCGTCATCGCCTTGGGCGGCGTGCCCAACAAGGTGCAGGTGGGCGACATGGGCATCGACGGCCGCATCTTCCCCGTCGGCACCAAGCCCGACGACCAGCACAGCATGTTCGCCGGCGACTGGTACCCGGTGCAGGTCAAGCAGACCGACAAGGTGGGCAGGCCCGACATCGACCACTTCGAGGCTGTCATGCAGCGCGAAGAACGCCAGCGCGGGTTTGTGGTCGCGTTCTCGTACACCTCCGACGCCGAGGCCGAGGCCGCCGCATTCTATAAGAAAACCAAGCGGCTCATCAAGCTCTTCACCGTGCAAGAGATTCTCGACGAGCAGCACGTCCAGAAGATGTAAGGCGACGTGCCACTGACATCGCCCACCTCGCCCACAAAACTTCTGAACCCACACCAGCGACCTCAGTATCTTCGTCTCCCTCCCCTCCATAACAATCACACCAACATCTCTTGTGCGCACAGACCATGTATAGTACACAATAAATCTTCAATTCTAATCCTAAAGCACCCACCACCCCTTGACAGCCTCTTGAGAATCCATATTCTCTCCTCGTGCCCACCGTCTCCCTCTTCCAACCCCCGCCCGCCGCGCAGATCGAGTTCGTGCAGTTCCTCACGCGCTCCGATCTCACTCTCCACGAGATCGCCGACGCCTTCAACACCACACTCGAAGCACTAACTCTGTATCTCACAAGCGAAGAAGGCCTCGCCCAGATCGCCACCACCGAGCTCGCCTGCGCGCTCCGCATCCGCCTCGCGGCCATGCACCATCTCCCTCGCGCCGTCGACGCCCTCGGCACCATGCTCGAAGACTACACCCAATCCACCCGCAATCTCCCGGCTCGCGAATCCTCCTCCAACCTTCAATCTCAAACCTTGCGCGAAGAACAACGCAAAAACGCTCGCCGCGCCAGCCACCTGCTCTTCCGCCTCGCCCACTTCACCCCGCGTCCCATCCGCGCCTACACCCACACCTCGCACGACCCCACCCCAACTCTCACACCACCCTCAACGCCAGCTTCACCACCAACTCGAACCCAAGCCTCGACTCAAAACTCAATTCAAGGCCAATCGCTCCAGACCGAATCGACACGCCCGCGCGAGCCAATCTTACAACAAACTTCCAAGCCAGCCCCCGCACCAACCAACCCACCAACTCAATCACTCTCCGAGCCTAACCAACCTCCCGCTCATCCCACGGCCAAGCCTCGCCGCCGCGAGCACGCCGTCCCCCAACCACAAAACACAAGCTAACGCCGCCACCCGCTGATCCGCTCAGCGCAAGCTGCAAAACGCCAAAACCTAAATTGCGAAAGTCACACTTTTGCAATTTGGCATTGGTATCATTTTTGTGTTATTATTTTTTGGCGCGTTGCCGATCTAACCATCAACAACGATCCATCGCACTCACGCCGCGATCGCCGTTGCCTTAATCGCCCGCGCCGTCATCGGCACCCCGATCGCCACCGCCGTGATGTCATCCACCTGGTGCAGCGAACCAGCCTGGTCTTCCAGCAACGTCACCAGCTCGCGCGTCGCCTCTTCCAACGACGACCCCGCCTCATTAGCCCGCCGCGCCAGCCGCGCCAGGTGCTCGACGTACTTCGTCGTCGGCTTGGACAACTCTCGCATCGTCGCGGCCCCGTCCGGAAACGCCGACTCCATGCCGTCCGTAAAAATCACCATCGTCTCGCCCGGCTCAAGCACCGTCGAAGTCTGCGTAAACTCCCCGTCATCAAACACGCCCAGCAGCGGCCCCTCCGTCTCCAGGTTCCGCGTGCCGCTCGGCCCGAACACCAGCGGCGGCGGATGCCCCGCCCCAGCGATCGTCACACGCCGCGTCCGCGAATCGATCCAGCCGTACACCGCCGTCGCGAACCGGTGCGGCGTGTGCTGCCGCGCGCACAAATCTCGGTTCAACCTCGACAACGCCTCGGCCGGCTCCAAGAACCGCCACTGGTCGCCGTCTCGATCACGCGACGTCAAACTCCGGCACAACGCCACCGTCAGCAACGCCGCCGGCACGCCGTGCCCAACAGCGTCGGCCACCAGGAACGCCACGCGGTGATCGTCCAAACGCCGAAAATCGTAAATGTCCCCGCTCACATACCCGACCGGCCGGAACAACGCCGCAAACTCCACGCCTTCGAGCTTGGGCATCTCCACCGGCAGCAACTCGCGCTGCACCGCCGAAGCCAGGTGCATCTCCTCGTGAATCCGATCGACCTCGCCCTTAAGCCCGCCCTGCGAACGCTGCGTGATCCGCAGCTCGCGGGCTACGCCGTGCATCAGGTGCTGACGTTCGCCGAGCGTGTACAAAATCGTGGCGAGCCGCGCCGGGTCGGCGTCCCACGCCTCGACCAACACGCCGCCCGAGCCGAGCCGAGTGAGCGCCTTGTCTTGAGAAAGCTCACGCCGCGGCACCAACAACAACGCCGGAGAGAGCTGGTTCTGCAACCGGTCGATCAACTGGCTGATCTCGGCCCGAGAGCAATCGGGCCCAAGGATCACCAGCGCTGGCGACTCGGCCTCGGGGCCTGTCCCGCCCAGCGGACCCTCGCCGCGCAGCAGGTACTCTCGCAAAGAAATCACTTCGGGCCGGGGCGATTCGTCCTCGCGCGGCCAGGCCTTCAGCACCGGCGCGGTCCAGCGTGCCCCCGCGCTCTCAACCAAACCTTCACCTGCTGCGAACGTTACCGTGCGGTTGCGCATTGCGATCCCTCGCCGCGCGGCAGCGTTCCACTAAACCCGGTGAAGCGCGTTCTCAGGCCACGCCCGCGAACTCCACACCCCAAGCCGTGCCCAGTCTTCCACCAGCGCAAGTCCAAGGTCGCTATCGGATCATTTCACGCGCTTCTTCAGGCCGACCACGTCAAGCTTGATCTGGTCGCCCTCTTTCAGATTCAGCGAATCGAGCGTGTCGGCCTTAATCTCGATCACGAACTGCGCGTCGTACGTGCTGCCGTACCGCTTCAGACGAGATTCGTACTTGTCCAAAGTCGGGTCCGCGTCGTTTTTGGGCTCGTCAGCCCGCCTCGGCTCTTCCGCCAGCATCTTGTGGAACGCCGTCACCCGGCCCGACCCATCCAGAAAAATAATGTCGATCGGGATCGGGCACTCACGCATCACAAAGTCGAGCCGCCGGGCACGCGGGAACGCGAACAGCATCCCGCCCTTGGCCGCGATCTCCTTCCGGTCCGAGAGCCCCTTGAAGCGGGTCACGTCGTTCAACGCCGCCTCCAACTTGAACTCTTGGCCCGCGATCGTCACCATCTCGTACTCGGCCTCCGCCACCACCGTTCCCAAGGGTTTCTCCGCTGGCTTCTCGCCCGGCTTGGCCATGGGTTGATCTTTCGCCGAGGCCTTCGCGGGCGCCTTCGGCGGACCGCTTGCTGGCTTGACCTGCCCATCGCTCAGTTGAATCCCGCCTTGGTCCCCGCACCCGGGGATCACCAGTGTCCCGCTGGCCGCCATCAGCGCCCCGCCGGTCAGCAGCACCGCCAGCAGCACCGCGATCCGCTTGGCCCACGCGGCACCACCCCCGCCGCCGCCAGCCCCGGTCTTGCGCCATTGATCTACATTGTCACGCAGCTCAGCCATCGGTCATCCTCCGCAGTAAACACGATCAGTTCCCGAGGCATGGTACGAAGGTCCAGCCGCTCGCGGAACTCGGCCGCCGACATCGGCACGGGTTTCTCTCGCGGCACGATCGCGCACCACGCCGCCATCAGCCCGATCACACGCTCGGCCGCCACGCCCTTGTCTCGGTACGAATCCACCCGAGTGTCCCCGTGCCGCTTGGCGAGCCGCTTGCCGTCGGTCCCTTTCACCAGCGGCAGGTGCGTGTATCTTGGCACGTTCTCGTATCCCAGCATCCTGTACAGCACCATCTGCCGGGCCGCCGAATCCAGCAGGTCGTCTCCGCGCACGATTTGCGTCACGCCCTGCCGATGGTCGTCCACCACCACCGCCAACTGGTACGAAGGCTGCCCGCGCTTGGTCCAGACGATGAAATCCCCGACCGATTCTGCTGGCCGATGCCTCTGGACACCGGCGAACTCATCAACAAACTCGATCTCCCCCGCCCCCACGACCACCCGCCAGTTCGTTTCTTCATTATCGAACTCTCGCGGGCCGACACCCTCAGGCCGCAGTGCCGCCGGGAACGGCGTCTCGTGCGCGCCTTCCTGCGGTGCCGACGCCGCCGACTCGATCTGGGCTCGCGTCAACTCGCACGGGTACGCGAGCCTCGCACTCGCAAGCCTCGCCATCGCCGCGCGGTACGGCTCAAGATCATGCGACTGCACGATCGGCCCCACGTCCCAATCCATCCCCAGCCACGCCAGCGTCGCCACCGTCCTCTCGATCGCTCCCGGCTTCACCCGTGGCCCGTCTAGATCCTCGATCCGCAGCACAATCCGCCACCCGTTCCGCCGCGCCAAGGCCCAGTTCACGAGAAAAGTCCGCGCGTTCCCGAGGTGCAACGCCCCCGTCGGCGAAGGTGCCAGCCGCGTGACTTCCGGACTTCTCATGCTGCTCACCTCTCGCTGAACAGAATTTGAAAGAAACTCGCGTATCCTTCTCGGGCCGATTTCACTTACACTCTCGTCGTCGAACCAGTCCGTTCCGCACTTCTAAGCAAAGGGTACCTGCATGCCCCGTGGGCGCAAAACAGATCAGACGTCCGCACCCATCGCCGCCCAAACCTCAGGCGAGCCAGCGGTTCAGACCTCGGCCCAGCCAGTCGCGCCCGCCAAACTCACGGACTCTGAGGTTGCCGAGGCTCTCAAGGCCGTCCCCGAATGGTCTGAGGTCAGCGAGGCCATCCAGCGCACCTTCCGCTTCGGAGACTTTCGCCAGTCCATGGCCTTCGTCGCTCAGGTCGCCGACGCCGCCGAGCGGGCCCAGCACCACCCCGACATCCTCGTCCGATTCAACAAAGTCACACTGACCCTCTCGACCCACGACGCTGGCGGGATCACGAGCATGGATTTCGATCTGGCCGCTCGCTGCGACGCGTTCGCCAAGAGCTGACCGCCTCGCCCCTAACCGGTCGCGAAGTCTGGCGTCGAAATCGGCCTCCCGGTTCCCCGAACAATCCCCCGATGAACGCCGCCATGAATTTCTTCGCTCCTCTCGCACGCCTGCTGGAAACCTCTCTCGCGTCCGTCACGTCCGTCCCGACTGGGCTGCACAGCTTCGCGGTCGCGGGGCTGATCGGTGGGGCGATCCTCTGGCTCCTGGGCGGCAAGCTTCTTCGCCCCGCCTTCGGCCTCGTCGGCATCGCCGTCGGAGCACTCATCGGCGGGCTGCTCATCCCCGCCGTCACCCCCGCCACCATCTTCGGCTTCGCCTCCCTCCACGTCGGCATGACCCTCGGCGCCATCCTCGGCCTGGTGCTCGCCGTGACCCTCTTCCGATTCGCCATGGGCATCGCTGGCGCGATCGTCTTCGCGGTGCTCGGCGTACTCGGTGCGGGCGTCTATCTCAGCCAGACCCCCGGCGCACTTCCAATCGAAGTTCCCTCAGCCCTAACGTCCGTCGACGGGCTCAAGGACGCCGCGGGCAAGCTCGGCACCGACCTCGCCGACGCTGCCAAGAAAGTCAAGGACGGCACACCTCTCACCGACCTCTCCAAAGACGGCCAGACCGGAGCAGGCTCGCGGGAAGTCGCCTCGCAACTCCAAGATGAAATCCAAGACCTCTGGTCACGCACGCCCAGCGACAGCAAGCTCACCATCACGGGCGGCGCGTTCGGCGGAGCTTTGCTTGGGCTGATCATCGGCGTGCTCATGCCGAAAAAATCGGCCGCCCTCTTCACGTCGTTCCTCGGCGCCGCGTCCCTGCTTGCCTGCGGGACGTGGCTCGCTCAGGCCGCTTCGATCCCCGGTCACGAGCTTCTCAACCGCGGCCCCATCGCCTGGCTTGGAATCTGGCTCGTCACCGGCATCGCTGGCGTGGTCATCCAGACCTCACGCCGCGAGAAGGCCGCGAGGAAGGCCGCGCCCGCTACCGAGTTCAAGGGTTCATGATGTTCCAGCGTGCCGGTCGATTCACGCTGGCATCGGCACGATCCGCGGCAGCACCCACAGCACCACCCAGAACATCAACCCGCCCACGACCACGACCGACAGCACAAGCTGCGTCGTGAAGATCGCGACATCGCGCCAGTAGCGTCGCATGTCTGGAACCCGCACCGCCTTGTACGTCACAGCGATCCCTAGGCACAGCGGGAACAAAAGCAAGTACCACGCTCGCTGCAACGGGAGCGGGTCCAAGAACGGCCTGTAGGCCATCAGCAACTCGGGCAGGCTCGCACCCGCGATCGTCAGCGTGCTCAGGAAAGTATTCATGCCTTGACCGCCTCTCTCGCGCCAGCGGTGTTCGCCGCGGGCTTGGCGATGCGACGGCGGGCCGTGGGGAATGCGGCGTCCACCACCGCGATCACGTTGAGCATTCCCGCGATCGTCCCGAACAGCGTGCCCAGTTCGTTAGTCTTTGACAGAGATTTGGTGTTGGGCGGCGGGTCCGTGGGCGACGCGGCCGGGGTCGGCTTGCCGTGCTCGTCGCGAACTTCGCGCGGATAGGCCGAACGCCGCGTCTCGATCAGCATTCGCTGCCCGTCGGGCGTGACCTGCTCCACGACCGCGAGCACTTTGAAGTAGTGCTGGTGAACATAATCGACCCCGAACGCGAGCGGCCCGACCAGCGACTGGGCGATGAACCACGGGAAGTCTTCCTCGCTGTCCACCACGTCGATCCCGCCGATGAGCATTCCCCCGAAGAACAGCCCCAGGATCCCGCCGCCGATCAGAAGACCGCGCTGGCGTTCGCCTCTCACCACGTGCCCGGCTCCGGGCAAAATAATCGCCGCGATTCCGGCCAAGGGATTGAAACCGGCGGGCTCGGCGTGAGTATCGGGGGTGTGAGACATATTGAAAATCTGCGAGAACGGCAACGACCAAATTTCGACCGGGTTTCGGCCCGGTTTCGGTCCGGTTTCGGTCCGGTTTCGCCCGACCGACATCAACGGCGCACGAACACTGCCATACGGTACTCAGCCTACAGGCTAGCCGGGGTTAGCGACGGCGGAAAGCCTCGCCGCCCGCCGAACTGTGAATCCGATCATGCCGCGTCACGAACAGTTGCCCTGATCGGAGAAAGGATCCAAAAGAAGAGCCGAATCAGCATCCGGACTGGACCCCGGAACAGTTCGGGCAAGCCGGGGCAAGCTGGGACAAGCTGGGGAGAAGACCACGAAGTGGACGGATGGCAATTGACACGGGCGGCGAGGATTGTACTGTACCGCAAAATTGGAGCACCTTCCGCCGCAGGAACACACGACATCGCAACGGACCTCAAACTCGGAGCATTCGTGAAACGAGCGCGGCGGTCGGCGGCATCTGAGCGGAGCGGAACTTGAGATCGAAGCACACGCAGGATCAGACATTGAAACGTGGTTTGGATTGAGAAGTGGTTTCCGGTTTGCCCCGGAGTTCGGGCTCGGGCCCGCACACGACGGATTGGCGGCGGATTGGCAGCGGATTGATTGAAGGATGGGAAGGGTCAACATGGAAGTCGAACTTCTGACACTTGGCAGCGTACTCGGCGGCAGCACCAGCGCGTCTTGCTCATTCGCGCGCACCGACAACCTGTGGGCCGAGGGCTTGGCAGAGTTTGTCGGATATGACGAGGATGAGGAAGAAGAGGGCGCCGACGCTGGCGAAGACGCTGGCGACGACGAGACCGTGACCGAAGATCCCGACGACGACGAGGATTTCCTCGAAGACGACGATGAAGATGTAGAGGGCGACGCCGACGTGGACGATGACGATGACGACGACGACTTTTGACCTCGACCCCGGCCGGGAACGTTCTCAGCGGTGATCGCAGGCCAGAGTCTTCGCGGGCATTGATTGCCCGAGGGGTCCGCCATTCGTTCATCGCCTAAGAAAAACGCGCCCGAGTCGGTGGTTCAGAACTCCAGCGCCATCACCAGCGGAAGCCTCGATCATGCTCAAGCATCGGCACGATCGTGCGAGTGCTCTACGTCACCGTCCGGACCTGGCTGTTGTCGGGACAACCTCGGCACGCAGACTGAACGTCCGCTCCAGCCCACCGTAATCTCGGCCGAAACGAATCCTGCCCAGCTCGAACGCCGCTCCGGCACCGGCCGCCCGCCTCAAGGTTCGGTCGTTGATCGCCGCCTCGGCATTGATCGCCGCAACAAGCCCGGAGCCGACAAAGGGGCCAGCGCCAGTTCCGACACGGGCACCGGCACGAGTTCCGGCACGGGTTCCGGTACGGGCACCGGCTTGGAGCGCCGCCGCAGCGCTGGCCGGCGCCTGAGCGATTTCACCAAGTCTGCCGAAGAGGGCGAACTGACCAAAGAACAATTCCTGTTTCTCATGGCGGTGGATGCCTTCAAGAAGGCTAACGACCGCATGTACCCAACCTGGACGGACGTGCTCGAGGTTGTCCGTCTATTGGGCTACCGCAAAACGATGCCCAGCGAGCTGCGTATTGGCGCGGCCGAGGACTGGCTCGAGCTCTCCGACACCCCCGCCAACGTCCGCCCGCAACGCTGGGGCGAACGGGCCGCCTGAGGCGCAGGCTTAGCGCGGTGGACGCCGGGTTTTCACGCTCGTGATCTCGATCCGCACTGGCCCGCCGCTGGCTTTCAACTGGGCTGGCGCCGACCCATCGCCGAGCGTGGCTGACCACGCCGCAGGGTCGTTGCGGACTTGCGTGAACCCCGCCATTGGGGCGAACACGGTCGGCCTCCCCTTGGCACCCGCCACCGCAAGCTCTAAGTCCGAGTCTTGCGGGATCTCAAGCTCGATCCCGCCGTCACCGCTGGTGATGTCGATCGGTTCCCGCATCGGCTGGCTCGTGCGCACGACCACTCGCGCCCGGTCCGCAAACTTCGACCCGCTCGTCACGGAATGATCAGCACCGATCCCGTTGTTGACCTGTATCGGACCGCCTACACCTCCGAGCAAGACCCGCCCGCCCGAGTTCTGGACGATCACCCCGAAAACCCTCGGCGTGCGGATTTCTATCGACAGCGCTCGTCGGCCAGGCCTCAAGAACGACGCGGCCGCCGGGTACGTGACTCGCTGGGCAACCACCTTCAACGTCTGACCTGACGAACCACCTTCGCGCGTGATACTCACGCCCTGGGCATCGATCGGATCGCCCCCAAACTCTCCAAACCGCCGGACATACACCAGCGGGGCTGTCAGGCGCTCGTCAACCTGGATCGAGACCTCGCCTAGATCGTTCTCAATATCAACGCTCATCTCGTCGGCCCACCCGCCGGGTGTCGCTAAACCGATGGGAGAACCAGACTTGGAAGCGCCGCAACCGCCAACCCAAAGAATCAGGCCCAGCCCCACGCCGGTCGCCAGAGAGCGGGCTGTGCGGGCGACCACCTTGATAGGGTGAGACGCGAAGGTCGGACGGTTCGAGACGTGCGGCATCGGGTATTCCCTGGGTTTGAGTTCGGCTCCGCGGAATCGGACCAAAGCGTTGATATTCGGACATGTTCGGGCACGGAGCGCGTCACATTGTTGCGGGCGGATGGTTATAGTGTTGATGTCTCGTGAAATCACGAGGCACGGCCACGTCGCGTTCGTTCGGGCTGTCCAAATCCCGACCGTCGCGGTCTGAGGTTTTCTCCGCGGGAGGTTTCTTCCCGCCTTGATGATGAAGGGTTCCTGGGGTTCCTTCGAGCGCGCGTTCCGTGTCTGTTCCCTGTTCACCGGCCTGCGTGATCGTGCGATCGCGGTGGCGGGACGGGCAGCGCGGCGTGCCTCGAACAACAAGCCCGGGAGAAGGGTCGGAACGGTTGCGCGCGTCTGTTGAACCTGATTCATTCGGGATTAACGCTCCGTACACCGTCGAACTTTGCTGTCCGCGCTGTGCCGTCTGTTCTGGACGAGATTGCTCGGGCGGACCGATTCATCAACCTTGGGCCCCGGCGGCCTCCGCGTTGGCGGGAGGCTTGTCTCGACTCGGCGCTGGCCGTGTGCGGTGATGAAAGGGTCGGACTCATGATCTTTGTTCCTCAATTTCTTCTCGCCGCGTTTGACGCGGTGTGGGCACTGGTCGCGGCGGGCACTCTGGCGCTGGGCGTGGCGATCGGCTACGGGCTGGTGCGTACGATCAGCGGCAAAACGGTTGGTGATGCCAAGGCCCAGGCACAGGAGCTGATCTCCCGGGCCGAGAGCGACGCCCGCGGGGCTGCGGAGAAAGTCCGCGTCGAAGCCGAGAAGGCCGTGCTCGAACGCAAAGAGAAGTTTGACAAAGAAGCCTCCGCCGCTCGCGACGAGGTTCGCGAGGCCGAGCGCCGCCTGACCAAACGCGAGGATCTCTTTGATCGCAAAGAAGAGGCTCTGGGCCTCCGCGAGCAGTCGCTGACCAAGCAGGGCGAGAGCCTTAAGGCTCGCGATGAACGAGTCGCCCAGACTGAAACGCAAACGAAAAAGATTCTTGAAGAGCAGACCGACCGTCTGCACCGCCTGGCCGACATGTCCTCGGCTCAGGCTAAGGAGTTGCTGCTGGAGCGCGTCGAGCAGAGTGCCCGGATGGATGTCGCCAAGGTCGTGCGCAAGATCACCGAGGAGGCCGAGACCGAGGCCAAGGAGAAGGCTCGCGAGATCACGCTCATGGCCATCCAGCGCTTCGCCAGCGAGCACACCTCTGAATCCACCGTGCGCACGGTCGAGATCCCCTCTGACGACATGAAAGGCCGGATCATCGGGCGCGAGGGCCGCAACATTCGCGCCATCGAGAAGGCCACGGGCGTGGACATCATCGTGGACGACACGCCGGGCGTGATCGTGGTGTCGTGCTTTGATAAGGTCCGGCAGGCGGTGGCGGTGGAGAGCCTGCAGCGGCTGATTCAGGACGGCCGGATGCACCCCTCGCGCATCGAAGAGGTCGTGGACAAGGTTCGCTCGGAGATCGCTGAAAAAATCCTGAAGTTTGGCAAGGACGCGATGATCGAGGCCAACCTGCGCGGGCTGCACCCCAAGATCATCGAGGCGATGGGCAAGCTTCAGTACCGCACCAGCTACGGGCAGAACGTGCTGCGGCACTCGATCGAGGTCGCGTACCTGTGCCAGATCATCGCCGACCAGCTCGGCTTTGACGGCGCGCTGGCCCGCCGCTGCGGGTTCTTGCACGATATCGGCAAGGCGATGGACCATGAGATGGAGGGCGGGCACCCCAAGATCGGTATGGACTTCGCCAAGCAGTACGGCGAGAAAGATCAGGTCCTTAATGCCATCGGCGGGCACCACGGCGATATGCCGTCTACCAGTTTTTACACGCCGATCGTGATGGCGGCCGACGCGGTCTCTTCCGCGCGTCCTGGCGCTCGTCGCGAGAGCATGGAGAAGTATGTCCAGCGTCTGACCGAGCTGCAGGATATCGCGATGGCCCAGCCTGGGGTGGTGGAGGCCTACGCGATCCAAGCGGGCCGCGAGGTGCGCGTGATGGTGGACGCGAACCGGGTTGGTGACGACGAGGCGTATCTGATTGCGCACAACATCGCGAAGCGGGTGAGCGAAGAGATGACGTTCCCGGGTGAGATTAAGGTGACGGTTCTGCGCGAGACGCGCGCGATTGAGTTGGCCAGGTAGTTTCGCGGGCTCGTCGAGCCAGAACAGCTCAACCGCGCCCCGGGGCTCTGATGAGTGCACCCACCAGGCCGCGCTGAGTACACGCCGCCAGTCTCGAGGCGCTTCGGCGCGCCGACAATAGGCCTGTGTTGTCTCTCGCCGCGCCATCTGGAATCAGCCCGGGCAACGCCGGGCGCAGGGCCAAGAACCTAATTGCAGTGGTCGAGAAACTCTCTCGACCAGTCGGGAGAGGTTTCTATCTGGTCGTGAGAGCCTCTCGACCAATCGGCAGAGGAATAGCCGTGGTCGAGAGACTCTTTCGACCAGATCAGAGATTCATTCCCGTGGTCGGAAGAGGCTGCCGACCAGTCGAGAGAGACGTCGCCTTGGTCGAGAGAGGCATCGCGGTGCTCGAAAGAATTTTTCGCGCGCGCGAGAGACTCATTCGTTTATTCGAACAAGCGTCTTGCGCCGGTCTTTGGATCGCCGTCCGACGCGCAGACGTCCAGAGCCAGGGCCGTAGGCATCGCTCATCAAGTGTGGCCACCGGGCCTGAGCCAGCATGTGACGTCGAAGTGTCGCTGCGAGACTTCTATGGTCATCTGTGTCCAGCGTAGACCTCTCGAGAACTCGAGCGAGCCGCATATGCGTGACACGAGACGTCGGTGCCGCCCACTAGCTGTGCGGCGCACGCCAAACTTACCTTGGATCCTTGCGTTCAACCTCGACTTTCTTTTCAGTCGTTTCAGTTGTCTTCTTGGTGCCCTCTGGCGTTTGGGTGGTCTTGGTGCTGCTGCTCTCCGACTTGCTGACTTCCTTCTCGCAGGCCGTGAGTGCGAAGGGGAGACAGACGAGGGCGGAGAGCAGGACGAGGGTGCGGTTCGCTCGGGCGGGCGCGAGGTTCAGCGTGGCGTGGTTCATACACTTTCCTTTGGTAAGAGTGAGAGATGGGTGCGTGTCAACACGTTGTTCAGCAGGTGAGGCGGGTGCGAACCGAGAGATGCCTCACGAATGAGCCGCAAGAACTGACCGCGCGTTTAGCGCGGCTCGAACCTTGTGTCCTTGTCGCGCGTTTCAGTGACCGTGGTCTTTTCGGTGGGCGTGTCGATCACGCGTTTGGTCGTGGTTTTGGTGTGGCCAACGCGCTCGTCGGCCGCGCAGGCAGACATTCCGACCACGCCCGCGATCGCCCCGACGGCCCCGAGCATTCCGAGAAGACGGCAAACACCGGGGTGACGCTGCGTGACGAGAGACAGTTTGTTCATCATCGTGATCCTTTCATAAAATCTTCGACCCTAAATCTGTTCAAGAGCACGCTGGCGACGCCCAGCGGTACGTTTGAGAACTCGTCGCGAGAGAGTCTGACAAGAAGCGCCTATCTGAGCGGGTAGGTGAGAATCGGTTTATCTGATGAAACTTAGACATGTCGCTCGGGTGTGTTCCACGCTCATATTTCCCCTATTCGCAGGGCCGATCTGGAGCGTCCTTTGGCCGAGCGTTCGGTGCGAGTAAGTCTGATGCCACGGACGGCCCGTGGGGTGGAAGTCGGATTGGGCAGTTGGTTGCTACTCAATAAGTTGCCGGATACAGTGAAGAGGCTGTGATCGGGTGTTGGTTACGAGTGGCGATCCCGCTCGGCACGCCGACTCAGGGAACGCACCCGCTGCAGGTCCTCCAAGGCTGGCGCAGCAAGGACTCACGGCCAACACCGGGAGAGTACCAATGTCGAACGCCCCCGTTATTATGTAGGACGTTCTGCGCTCGATCAGAGATGGTGCCGTTGGCGTCCGCACTGCTGGTGAAGCTCTGACAACTCGCATCAAAGTCTTCGAGGCTTGGCTGGGAAAGCTTCCTGGTCGCGTTCAGACAGCATGTTCTATCGGTGGCAGTTTCGATGGTGAAGTACTGTCTACTTGTCCTTCGCGAAGGATGGCAAAGAATGGGCACTCTACTTATACGAGCACAACGAAGGTCACGAATGCTCTTCCGAAAGCAGACTGCTACGGGATGCCTCGATCAACGACAAAGCGTGCGCGATTAACCATTTTCAAGATTTGCTCAAAGCGATGGTCATATCTCAAGCCCAGATGGTGGGCCGTGCCGCAAGTGCTATAAACTCATACGACACCTTTGCCAAAACAATCGGCCTGAAGGAGGGTGCTTGAGATGCCCTTTACTTCATCTCGTCCTGGCGCGTCACCGCGTGTCCTGAGCTGCATGTACGTTGCAGGCATATCCATGCCTTTTTGGGCGTTCGCGGCCAGCGCCTGTGGAGCACCGATTCCCTGGCCGGGCTTGGTCGGTTCGACGGCGTTGGCAGTTTCGGCGCTTCAATGCGCTTCGGGCCGTCGGCTGCTGGGCGAGTCACAGACCTTCTTCGCGCCTGTCGCGGCAAAGGAACAGAATAGCGGCTGGGTGGCATTGACTTCGTGTCTTCATACTCGCATCCCCTCACCACCCCCTCATCGGCACCCTCAACCCCTTCTCATCCGCGCACTTCTGCGCCACCTCATACCCTGCGTCGGCGTGGCGGAAGACTCCCATTGCGGGGTCGTTGGTCAGGACTCTTTCGAGCCGGGCCGCGGCCTCGGGGGTGCCGTCGGCGACGATGACTTGGCCAGCGTGCTGGCTGAAGCCGATGCCTACGCCGCCGCCGTGGTGGAAGCTGACCCAGCTGGCGCCGCTGGCGATGTTGACCATCGCGTTGAGGATGGCCCAATCGCTGACGGCGTCGGTGCCGTCTTTCATGGCTTCGGTTTCGCGGTTGGGGCTGGCGACGCTGCCGCAGTCGAGATGGTCGCGGCCGATGACGATCGGGGCGGAAACTTTTCCGGTTGCGACGAGGTCGTTGAAGATCTTGCCAGCCTTGGCGCGTTGGCCTTGGCCCAGCCAGCAGATGCGGGCGGGCAGGCCTTGGAACGCGACGCGCTCGCGAGCCATGGTCAGCCAGCGGTGCAGGCCGGCGTCGTCGGGGAACGCGTCGAGCAGTGCGCGGTCGGTCGTGAAGATGTCCTTCTCATCGCCCGACAGCGCGACCCAGCGGAACGGCCCGCGCCCCACGCAGAACTGAGGCCTGATGTAGGCGGGCACGAACCCAGGGAAATCAAAGGCGTTCGTGACGCCCTGATCGAGCGCGCGCTGGCGGATGTTGTTGCCGTAGTCGAATGTTGCCGAGCCGCGTGATTGCAACGCGAGCATCGCGCGCACGTGCCGCGCCATCGTGGACAGGCTGTGCTTCTGGTACTCGTCGGGGTAAACTCGCCGCATCACGTCGGCCTCGCCCTGTGTCGTGCCGACGGGGACATAGCCCATGAGCGGGTCGTGCGCGCTGGTCTGGTCGGTGAGCACGTCGGGCGTGACGTTGCGGTCAAGCAGGCGTTCGAGAAGCTCGACCGCGTTGCAGCAGACGCCGATGCTGATCGCTTCTTTGGAGTTCCGGGCCGCGAGCGATTGATCGATCGCGGCGTCGAGGCTGTCCACCACCACGTCGAGATAGCGATCCTTCACGCGACGGTGCAGGCGGGTGAGGTCAACGTCGGCGATGAGGCAGACGCCGCCGTTCATGGTAACCGCGAGCGGTTGCGCGCCGCCCATGCCGCCGCAGCCAGCTGTCACGCATAGGCGGCCGCTCAGATCACCGGCGACATCAGCACCGAAGTGAGCGCGTCCGCACTCGGCGAAGGTTTCGAATGTGCCTTGCAGAATTCCTTGCGTGCCGATGTAGATCCAAGAGCCGGCTGTCATCTGGCCGTACATCATGAGGCCCTTCGCGGCCAACTCGTCGAACTTCTCCTGCGTCGCCCAGTGCGGCACGAGATTGGAGTTGGCGATCAGCACTCGCGGCGAATCCACGGTTGTCCGCACGACGCCGACGGGCTTGCCGGACTGTACAAGAAGAGTTTCATCGGGCTTGAGCGACCGCAATGTGGCGACGATCGCGTCGAAGGCTTCCCACGACCGGCACGCCTGCCCGCGCCCGCCGTACACGACCAGATCGTCGGGGCGCTCGGCGACTTCCGGGTCGAGGTTGTTCATCAGCATGCGCATGGCGGCCTCGGCCTGCCAGGTTGTGCAGGTCATGGCGCGGCCGCGCGGGGCGCGAACGGCGCGTGCGCCGGGCAGGCCGCCGCTCCCTGCGCCGCCCGTGGTTGCGTTGGTCGCGGGCTTTGATTTGGACGACGAGATTGTGGGCATGAGCAAACTCCTCAACTGCCGAGGGAACCGTTCAGAACCGACCGAGCCGCCAGAGATGCTTGGAAGTTTGGATGCGTCTCGTTATTCGATCCGGGAGCGCGGGAACGACTCAGCATCTCTGGTACTCAGCCTATCGCCGGGATTCATCGGATACAAGGCGGCGCGACTTGCTTCTCATCGAACTCCCCCGCCAGCGCACTACGATCGCGCATGACCACGCTCCTTGCCCGCATCGGGCTCATCACGGCTGGCGGAGACTGCCCGGGGCTCAACGCCGTCATTCGGGCCGTGACCAAGTCCGCGATCGACCTGGGCATCGAGGTCCTGGGCATCGAGGACGGGTTCCTCGGCATGATCGAGGACCGCGTGAGGCCGCTGTTGTTCAACGACGTTTCGAACATACTTACCGTCGGCGGCACGGTGCTGGGTTCGTCGAACAAGGCGAACCCGATGCGCTATGCCGCGAGCAAGGACAGCGGCGGGAAACCAATCTTTGAACACCGGGCCGACCATTGCCTGGGCGTGCTCGCGCGGCACGGGATCGACACGATCGTGCTGGCTGGCGGCGACGGGTCGATGAGCATCGCGGCGGAACTGATCGACCACGCCGCGTTGCGCGGCCAGCCACTGCGCTTCATCGGCGTTCCCAAGACCATCGACAACGATCTCTTCGGTACTGATATTACATTTGGTTTTCAGACCGCGGTCAGTATTGCGACCGAGGCGCTCGACCGGGTGCATACCACGGCCGCCAGCCACCACCGCGCGATGGTGGTCGAGGTGATGGGTCGCAACGCTGGCTGGATCGCGCTGCACGCGGGCGTGGCGTCGGGCGCGGACGTGATCCTGATCCCTGAGATTGATTTCAATTTCGATTCTGTCTGCCGCGTGGTGGTGGAGCGATCGACGCATGGCAAGCGTTGCAGCATTATCTGCGTGGCCGAGGGCGCCAAGCCGCGCGGCGGTGCGGCCGTGGTCGCTCGAACGGACCTCACCTCGCCCGACCCTGTCCGCTACGGCGGCGTCGGCAAGCTCGTCGCCGACACGATTGAAGCCCGCACAGGAATCGAATCAAGGTACGTTGCCCTGGGGCATGTTCAACGCGGCGGCATGCCTGTCGCGGCGGACCGAGTTCTGGCCACTCAGTTGGGGCATCACGCGATGACGCTGCTGCGGGCGGGCCGTTTCAACCGCATGGTGGCGGTGCGCGATGGTCAACTCACCGACGTCGAGATCCGACTGTGCGCGGGCAAGCAGCGGACCGTCGGACCGGACGACCCGCTCATCGCGGCCGCATGCGGCGTCGGAGTCGTGTTCGGCGAGTGATCACCGCACTCGTTCCTGTATTTTTCTGAATCACTTTGTGGAACAGGCTTTGAACCTGTTTTCTTCGGCCTTTTTCTCAAACCTCAGCGGCTTGGCGAGTAAATGCGGGTTGAATCGATGTCTCACCAGTGACAGGTTTTCAATCCACATTCGGCCGCTGATCCTCCATTCACTCCTCCTATACTCGCGGTCGTTTTTCCTTACAGAAACCACCCCAAACGCTGCGGCCTTAGGCCTCGGCGAACACTCCCGGCCAGAATCGCCGGGCTTGCACGCGAGAGACTTCCATGCTCCGACGGACCCACACCTGCGGCGAACTTCGCGAAACTCACGTCGGGCAGACCGTCCGCCTGAACGGTTGGGTCAACTCCTATCGCGGGCACGGCGGGCTGGTCTTCGTCGATGTCCGCGACCGCACCGGGCTGGCGCAGGTTGTCTTCGACGGCAACGACCTGGGTAAGGAAATCCTTGACGTCTCCGACCACCTCCGCAACGAGGACGTCGTGGCCATCGAGGGCGTCGTCCGCGTGCGCACCGGCGGCGAGAACCCCAAGCTGGTCACGGGCAAGGTCGAGGTCGTCGTCACCAAGCTCGAGGTTCTTAACAAAACGGCCAACCCGCCGTTCCTGCCCGACGACACGCAGAAGCTGCCCAACGAAGAGCTGCGGCTCAAGCACCGCTACATCGACCTGCGCCGCCCCGCTATGCAGAAGGCTCTCGCCACGCGGCACAAGCTGTACCAGGTCACGCGCCGCTACTTCGACGAGAACGGGTTTCTCGAGATCGAGACGCCGATCTTGTATAAATCGACGCCCGAGGGTGCGCGCGAGTTCCTGGTGCCCAGCCGTCACGCGGCCGGGAACTGGTACGCGCTGCCGCAGTCGCCGCAGTTGTTCAAGCAGATCCTGATGGTGGCCGGCTGCGAGCGATACATGCAGATCTGCCGCTGTTTCCGCGACGAGGACCCGCGCGCCGATCGCCAGGCCGAGTTCACGCAGATTGACTTGGAAATGAGCTTCGTTCGCCGCGAGCACGTCATCGAGATGATGGAAGGGTTCGTGAGCAGGCTGTGGAAGGAGATGACCGGGTACGACGTCCCGCCGATCCTGAAGATGCCGTACCGCGAGGCGATGGAGCGATTTGGCATCGACCGGCCCGACACGCGCTACGGGCTGGAGATCACGGACATCTCTGACATCGCCGCCAAGAGCGAGGTCGCGTTCTTCAAGGACGCGCTGGCCAACGGGAGCGAGCGGCCCAAGTTCAACAGCAAGCGCGGCGTGGTCAAGGCTATTCGTGTGCCGGGCGGCGCTGAAAAGCTTACGCGCAAGATGACCGACGGCTATAACGAGTTCGTCCGCGGGTTCGGCGCGGGCGGGTGCGCCGTCGTCAAGGTTAACGCGGCCGGGGAGTTTGAGACCGGCATCGCCAAGTTTCTTGCATCGGTCAAGGACGAGCTCAAGGCCACGCTCAAGCTTGCGCCGGGCGACACGGTCCTGTTCGTCGCCGATGAGTATTCAACCTGCACGAAATCGCTTGGCGAACTGCGCCAGGTGGTCGCGCGCGACATTGGCATGGTGCCCAAGCCGGGTTCCGAGGGCGGGCCTTGGAACTTTATTGTCGTCGTTGATTTCCCGATGTTCGAGAAGAACAAGGACACCGGCAAATGGGTCGCCATGCACCACCCCTTCACGGCCCCCAACGACGACCAAGCCGCGGCGTTCGTGGCGGCGGATGTTAATGACGAGGTCGTCATCGAGTCCATCGTCTCGGCCGGGTATGACATCGTGCTCAACGGCCAGGAGATTGCTGGCGGCAGCGTGCGCATCCACGACCCCAAGGTCCAGTCCAAGGTCTTTCAGTTATTAGGTTTGACGCCCGAGCAGGCGAAAGAGAAGTTCTCGTTTCTTTTGGAAGCGTTGCAATTCGGCGCCCCGCCGCACGCTGGCATCGCCTTCGGCCTCGACCGGCTCGTCATGAACTTCCTGGGCACCAGCAACATCCGCGACGTGATCGCGTTCCCGAAGACACAGATCGGGGTGGATTTGATGACGGGCGCGCCGGGGCCGGTGACGGATGAGCAGTTGAAGGATGTGCACGCGGCGGCGATTAGGCCGAGGGTGTGAGGAGTTGAACCACTCCAGAAGGAGGGATGGAGGACGGAGCGATCACAAGAGAGAGGCAGCCCCACCGAATCACACGTAAATAATCCCTTCCGAATCGCCAAGACTACGTTTTTTGAAAGATAGCAGTATGCGCTAACCAATATTAATTAGCCACACTACGCTCGATAACAGGCCTACAATTTATGTTCTCAAAGACCCACGCCATGGCAAGTGCTGTTACGTGGGCCAGTCGATCGAACCCCTAAAACGATTTAAATCTCATATCTCGCCTAGAGGACTCCACGGGAATCTTTCTAAAGCGGTGTGGCTTCATGACATGGAATCTGCCGACATTCAACCGATCATGGAAATTCTTGAAGTGTGCGGCAGTGTTCGCGCAGCCAACGAAGCGGAACGTCGTTGGATAAAAAAATTCATCGAGGAAGATCATCCGCTCCAGAATCTTGCTGAAGGCGGAACAAATATCAGGCGTGCCTCCAAAATGGGAATTTCGCGCAAGCGAGATTGGATTGAGTTAGGATACATGGTGAAAACGGCGCGAGAGGCGACAATGAAAGCTATGTGCGACCTAAGCGCGATGATCCCGAAAGGAGCTGAAGAAGTTCGACTCCTAGAGTCTGCCTTCAACACAATCGATAAAGCTTGTTATAGACTAGACAATCGGCTCTTTTTCGAGTATCCAACGTGGGAAGATTTTACCAAAGTTTTCTTTGGCAGCGGTGTTCAGGGCCATTGTGAAAATCTCAAGAATCAACTTGCTGACGAGAATCCAGGGCCAGTGGCATCGGAGTCCACTAACCCGAATGATTGACCCGTGGCATCGAAGTCCGCCTTGAGACTTCGATGTCTTCACCTTCACCAACACCATCGAAGTCGGCGGAACAGACTTCGGCGCCACGGCGGCGCTCGGCACCGGACGCCGCTTCTGAGCGGTCGATATCCGCAAAGCTCAGCCTCCCCTACCCTGCTTCAGCAGGCTCGCGGATGCCGCGAGGCGGGCGTTGCGGGTTATGTCTCGGGTTGAATCTCTTTAATTCCGCGCGTCGTCGTTGAACAAGGGGTGGCGTGCCCTGGCGATTGGCGTCGAAATCTCCTGACCCTGCCCACGGCGTGGCGCTGCTCTCGTGCCACTGGGATCGGTTCCTACCGATCCCAGTGGCCTCGTTCGGTCTGAACTCATGCGAAAAACCCCGCGCTGTCGCGGGGTTCTTGCGCACGAGATGTTCTATCTCGGCTCTGGCTGGGTTATCTCGAGCTAGTTTTCGCTCGATGCTTGGCCTTGTTCAGCACCCGGCCTCGAAGGCGACGACGAAGGCGTCGAAGTCTTCACCCGTCACAAAGCCGTCGCAGTTGAAGTCCGCGATGATGAGCCCGGCCTCGAAGGCGGCGGTGTAGGCGTCGAAGTCTTCGCCGGTGACGAAGCCGTCGCCGTTGAAATCTGACTTGCACCAGATTTCCTTGCAAAGAACCCTGAGCTGTGAACCGCTCGTCGCCGCGGGCTGCCAGAACGTGGCCAGGTCGAGCGTCAATGCTCGCATCACGATCGCTTGCTGGGGCAGAAGTTTGAAGTCCGCAGGCTGGGCGATCTGTGTCTCGTTACAACCGCTGACCAAGCGGTCGGTGGTCTTGACAATGTACTTATCGGAAAGCCCGAACCCGAAGGACTGCGTGAAACCGGCCAGCGCGTAACCGCAATCGCTGGTCGGGATGGCCGCCTCGCCCGCGTCGCTGAATGCGGTCCCGAACCCTCCGTACGCCATCGTGAAGAGCGGCACGCCGTTGAGCTTGGTGCGCATCATCACAGCCGAAGTGGTCCCCGCCGCAGCGGTGTTCACACGGCGACCGCCAATGATCAGGTCGCCGTGGGCGTCCTCGCGCAGTGCGGCGTGTGCGGAAAAGAAGTTTGAATAAACCCAGGCGCTGGTCTGGTTGCCAGCTCCGTCGGTTTTCACAAAGTGCGAACCGCCCGGCGCGGCGATCGAATCGTCCGAGGCCGTGAACGCGTACCCCCCGTCGCTGGTCGCTTCAAGGCTGTCGGCCTCCTCGTTGAAGCCGGCTTGGCCGTAGTTGATCGCCCAGATGGGGAAGCCCCCAGCGTTGGTGCGGAGCAGCAAGGCCTGCTTGGTCGCGGTGGACGATGGGCTGTCGAAGCCAGAGATAATGAACCCACCGGAGATTTCGCGGATATCCGAGAATCCACCGAATGTCGAGGCTTGGAACGCGAGGTTCTCGTAGCGGCGGATGAACAGAGGGTTGCCAGCTGGGTCGGTGCGGACAAGCAGCCCGTACTGGCCAGCCGCGCCCGCGATCCGGACACGCCCGACGAGCGCGAACCCGCCGTCGTTGAGTTCTCGCACGATCACCCCGATGCGCCCGCCGACGAACGGCGTACCCTGATAGATCCGAGACCAGAGCAGGTTGCCCGCGCCGTCGAGACGCAAGAGTGAGACGCCGGTGGTCGCCGTGATGCTGTTGGTCTCGGCGGCGACGATAAACCCGCCGTCGAAGGTCTGACGGATGCTATAGCCAACGTCTTCTCCAACGAGCCCGATGAAGCGGTCCCAGATGAGCGAGCCATCGGCCGCGTAGCGGCATACATAGATGTCGCGCCCTTGACCGATCGAACTCTGCCGGACACCGGCTGTGACAAACCCGTCGTCCTTCGTCTGCTCGATTGCGTTCGCACGGTCGTCGCGCACAGTGCCGACGGCTTCCTGGAAGATGAACTGAGCGCTGGCCGTGCCAGCGCTCACAACGGTCATCAGCCCCACGGCCAGCGCGGCCAGACCTCGACGATCGCCCGGCTTGTTGTTCGAACTTGGTGCACGGAAACACGTCTTTAAGTTCTTTGAGAGGCTCTCCATCGCGGATCTCCTTCATGAGGTACAACCCAGCCGCAGAATGCGGCTGGCGAAGCTAAGGCAAGACTCGATAATTGCGATCAGGCGCTGGCATTCGAAAAGATTCCGGGCAGAGATCTGTAGTGACGAACATTGTGCAAACATCGACGAACACAGTATCAAAAGATCATGGACCGACCGGTTCTGACTTTTTTCAAACTCTTGGGTGTCGGGCCTGACGTCATGCGCTAACCAAGAGCGCCGTGCGATTTCTTCGACCTTCACCGAAGTGCGAACTCAACGCAAACAACCCCCGGCCGCGATAGCCAAAGGGTTCAGATGAATCGTGTTTCACGGACGGAACGACTGTTGCCAGCGTGCTCGCTAGCAGCTGGCCTCGAACGCCTCTGCAAACGCATCAAAGTCATCACCCGTCACAAAGCCATCCGCAATAAAATCCGCCGAAATGTTCCCGGCCACGAACGCCAACACATACGCATCAAAGTCGTCGCCTGTCACAAACCCGTCCTCATCGAAGTCCGACGGGCAAGGCGGGCAGCGGAACTCACCCACCCCGCCCACGGGCACACCCGCAACGGTGTTCGCCCCACCGACCACCATCGAAGGCCCGAAGCGGGTGCCCGGGGGAAGCCAGCTGAGGCTCACCTTGCGGTTTACCCCCGGCTCGGGCAATAGGTCCCACCGCGCGCCGGTCCAGTACGCCACGCGCTCGACTGGCTTGCCGTCGGCGCTCGTGAAGTTCCCGCTGCACACTAGCCGCTTTACGCCGTTGAACTCTGTGACCGTCAGGAACACGGCGTCGGCGGAGAAAGCCTGCCCGAGGAATCCGTCGCCGAGCCTCGTCCACGACACGCCGTCCCCTCGCTTGACGAAACCTTTGGTGCCGAAACCAATATCCTCGCGGCTGCAGACATAGAGTGCCTCGCGTCCAGGACCCGGGCCGTCGAGATCGGCGACGATCGTGCCAAAGGCGGAGTCGCTGAACGGAGCCCCGGTTCCGACTGCGCTCTAGGCGGTCCCGTTCCATCGCGCAATGTATTTCGTATTATTGACGTTGCCGGCGCTGTCGAAATCTCTGGCAATGAAAAGCGCGGGCTTCTTGGGGCCGGGCCCGTCCTTGTCATACGACGCCATGAAGTATGCAACCGGGACGGCCCCTTGGAACCCGGTCTCCAGGGCTGACCAAGAAGCTCTGTTCCACTTCGCAATGCCGTGGCAGGTGACGCCGTCCATTGTGTCAAAATCCCCTCCAACGTACCAAGCGAGCCCGATGCCGTCGTCATACAGCGCAGAACAGCCCCCGGTTGAGCCAAAGCCGGTGATCCCCGATCCCATGGCGCTCCACACGCCGTTGTTCCAGCGACCGACACCGCCACCGTACACGGTCCCGAAGTGGCCTCGGTTCCCGGTGACGAGCAGTGATGTTCCAGTCAGATCCACCCAGACATTGGCACCGTTAATCGGAGTCTCCGGCAGCTCGCCGACGAGAGGCGACCAGTTCTTCCCATCCCACTCAGCAATTCCGTAGAGTGTGAATTCAAAGTGCGAGTCCCAGCGCGACATGCTGCCGTACCCAACCGGGTGCAGCCCGGTTCCGAAATTGAGCATCACCAAGCCTTGTTGCGCTCCGTTTTGGAACCCTGAAAGCCCCATCCTTGGCATCCAGACGGGCGAAATGCACGTCTGGGCCTCGGTCGCCCGCCCAAATGCGGTCACTACCGCGATGATCCCAAGCACACGGTGGAGGGGGCCTTGGCACGGCAAACTCCTAGAATCTTTGCAAGCCGGAAATCAATCATTCGCTCGCGCGGTACGAGAACTCGTAGGCAGCCCCAGCGGTGATGCTGGGGACTTTGTAAGTGTGGTTGACGAGGTCCAGGTCGGCTGTGCTGAAGGCCTCGGGAAGAAACGCAGCGCCTCCGACGCTTTTGCTCACGACGAGGAAGTCAGTCAGGTCGGTCACTGGAGAGTGAAGACCGAGGCGTGCCGATGTCCCGATCGAAATCTGCTGGCCAGGGAGCGCTCGGGCGGGCAGGATGATCTTTCGCACACTTCGAAAGGGTTTTTGAAACTCGGTAGTCCCCAAGACGTTTTTGGTTTCCGCGATCTGCTCCCCGCCCCAATTTGTTCCGATGATGGTGACGGGGGAGCGACGATTGGAGCCCGGTCCCGCCGGAAAGCGTGGCGGTGAGAACCCTACAATTGTCAAGCTGCATGAGGGACAGGTCCGTTTTGGTGATTTCTACCTCCATCGTTGTCAGAACTTTCGCGTAAAGAATCGCTGTAGCAATCGGCGCCGCGACGCTGACCATCCGCTGCACGTTCACACTCGGACGCTCGGACGATCCGATCGCGCCCTTCCATTTGCTCATTGCTGTGCCGCGGACGCGGACCCGGACTTCGCTCGTCGAATCGTTTCGGATATCAAACTGATCATTCTCTCGTTCGCTCACGTCGAACGAAGTGATCTGGCCCCCGACCAACGAAACCGCTTCAGGGGTAGCCCCCAGCACGCCGTGCGCCTTCCTTGGTGTCGCGGTGTCCCCGATCCACGTCTGCCGGGCCGAGATCGTGCAATCCGTCGCAATGATGCCTGAAATGGACTTGCTCCAAATACCCGTGGCGTCGGTCTCGCCGTCGGGCCCGGACACTGCGCGGATTGAGCACCGTTCAAGCACAACCGCGCCGCCAAGAGGTGCTGCACCGCTCGTGTTGGTCTCAACCACAACACCTTCGCTTGACGCGGCAATAGGATTTCCGTTTGTGGCCTGAGGGAAACGGTTCGCCATCGCCAACATATCGCAACCGCGCAAGGTCACAAGCCCGATCGGAGACTGGATCGCCACGGCTCTATACGGGAGCAAGGGGTTGCCTAACCCTACGTCAAAGCCACCACGGGAGGATTCGGCGGAGATGGAACAGTTGTCGATGGTGACATCGGACACCCCGGGAGTCTGGCCGAACCGGCTGTTGGTGGCCATGAAAACCTCGAAATTGCCGCCCTGCATTATGCAGTCCTGGACGGTCAACTTTGAGGTTCCTGCGAGCAAGATCGCAGCGTACCCGCTCTCCATGTACGTGTTTCGGATGGTGGTCTCTTCTGACTGCAAGATGGCGACCGCGGGAAAGTCGTCCAAAGACTGTGGGGCAGACCCGAACGACCGATCGATGACAATGCGCGAGTCACGCACTTCGGCCTTCTCACCGAGGGTGACGCCACCGTCGACCGCGAGATAATCGCAGTCGTGGATTTTAAGGCGCGAAATTATGTTTCCCTGAATGGGATGCGATGTGTACTCAGCCGCTGGAATTGTAACTCCGCGAAGTGTCACGTCGTCCACTCTTGTCAGTGCTTTGAATCCATCGCATCCCCCCCCGTCAAGGCTCACCCAAACATTGTCGAAAACAATCTCGCTGGCAAGCGGTGGGTTCGGCGGCGGGTCGATCCCGAGATCGAAGTTGAAGACGACCGCGTTCTCTTGGTTCAAGTCGGGGTCGTTGGCGCGGATAGTCAGGTTGGCGATCTGGTATTTGACTGGTCCTACCTGCTGTCCCGAAAAGGTGATGGCATCCTTGTCCTCCCGCGGCTTGATCACCACCGCATCACGCGCCACCCCCTGAAACTCGATCTACTTCCTCACCCTCAGCGTGATGGCTTCCGCGTACACGCTGAGGTACACGAGGATCGTCCAGACCTCCTCGGTTTCCGGGCGAGCATTGACCGAATTGATGGCGTCCTGGATCTTCGTGAAGTTTCGATCGGCTGCGGATGAGGTCTGGTCCACGATCACCGTCCGCACATACTGCGGCTGCGCCACAGCACCGGCCATCCACACCCATGCGGTCAAGATCGCGGTGACGGCTCCGATACAACGAATCGCCTTGCTTTTCACTTCAACAAACTCTCAGCATCAAATGCGCGAACCATCGGGCGATGACGACACGCAAAGCATCCGTATCGTACAACAGTCTGCGTCGGTTTACAATGATTTCTCAAGCCGTCGATTGACCCCCTCTCCCCCCACGCTGATCATCACCCAGTTGAAATGAACAGGGGACTTCGGCGTGCCGTAGTCCCCTGTGGCTTCCTGATTGATTGAAGAGCGATCGGCTGCCGAAACTCAGCACCCGATCTCAAAGGCCGCGACGAAGGCGTCGAAGTCCTCGCCCGTCACGAACCCGTCGCCGTTGTAGTCCGCGTCGATCCCGCCGGTTTCGAAGGCCGAGACGTACGCGTCGAAGTCTTCGCCGGTCAGGAAACCATCGTCGTTAAAGTCGGCTGGGCAGAGCTTCGTCCACTGAACGTTGCTGATCTCGATCGGATTGGTGAGATCTCTTCCCGCGACGCTCAAGGCCGCGTCACCGCCCATCGGGATGGGATTGATCGGGCTGAAGACGATCCGGTCCATATAGGTCGGGCTTCCGCCGCCCCAGCTCCCATAGATGCAACCCGTGACTCCCCAGAAAGTCGTCAAGCACTGGCACTGGTAGTCGTACCAGGTGATCCAGCCGTACACAACCGTTGAGTTGGGCCCGCAGACGATCTGGTCCGTGGTCAAGATAATCCCGCCCCCGTTCGGTTCTACCGTCTGCTGAACGATCGCTCCGTTGAGGTATCCGGTGACAAGATACTCTGTCGCGCCCATCCCCGAAAAATCGGGAGCGACATACGCCTGATCGCTCAGCCCCTTCACGGTCAGGCTGGTCAGCTCGATCTCTTGCGAGGAACCCGCGAGGAACCCGCTCTTATGCAAGGTGGCCAAGCCGGTGCTGTAGATCATGTCACCGAGAGTGACATCGCCCGACGAGGACTGCGCTGTCCTGCGCCACTTGACCTCCACGCCGTCTTGGCCGCTACTGCCGATGTTGGACGCGACCAGCTTGGCCGTGGCGGGCGTGCACTCGCCCGTTGAGCTGGTGCAAACCTCCGCCAGGTGCGCGGTGCCGGTGCCCGAGCTCAGGGCGTCGAACGTGCCGATGTGCGCGTATGAAACGTCTAGGTCCGACACGCCCGTCGCGGTCAGGATCATCGATTCGGTCCCCCCCGGTGGCAGCCCCGTGCTCGGAAGCTCAGGAGTAACGATGATGCGGTTGTTCGAGTACTCGCCCGTGTTGTCGCCGCTGGAAGTAACGCAGTACCAGCCCTCGACCAGCACCGGGTTGCAACTGTTGCACAGCGTGACCCACTTGGCGTAGTACTCCGGCGTGCCACCGAAGGGGCAGGTCCAGTTTGGAACAAACGGCCTCTGCGCAATCGGCCCCGGGTAGATCGTGCTCCCCGTCAACCCGCCCGCCTCGTCGTACTCGTCCACCCGCACCGACGTCGCACCTGAACCCGTGAAGTCATAAATGCTCAACGCCGTGTTGTCGCCGTTGCTGATCATGCGGTGAACGTAGTTGATCACCCCGTCCCATTTCTTGTGCTTGTTGGTCAGGATGGCCCCCGGCGTCTGCAGGATCTGCGCGATGTCGATCTCCGCACCGCCCCCGGACGACGAGTGCATCCTGATCGACACCCCGTCTTCCCCCGAGCTGCCTATGTTGCGGACCGTCAGCCGCCGCCCATCGACCGGCCCGAGCGTCGCGCCGCCCGTCGCGGTGTGCAACAGCCCGCTGACGTAGGCCTCGGAGAGCTGAGCGTTGGCCAGCCCGGCCGTGGCGCAGAAGGCGAACAGGGAAAGGACTCGGGTTCCGGTCTTCATGGTTGTTCTCAGGCTCGTGTTCATGATGATCCTCCAAGGCTTGTTCAACAGGGGACGTGATCGACGTGTGACAGTTCGGAGAAGGCGGCACAGGCTGCCGACACCATGACTTGCCAGCAGCCGCCGCAACCTTGCAGCGTGCGGAGACAAAACCCAGAAGACGGCCAGAAACCGATAACGGGCGTTCACCTTTGTAAAAAAGTCATGCAAATCAATTGACAGCGGCTCGATGACCTGATAATTTGGAGAAGATCGACGGATCGTGACGGGACATGAAAGATGCTGGAGCTTTCAGTGATCACCGACTCTCATGCTTCCAAAGCCGGGTTTTTCACGAATTTTCCCCTGCGCCCCGTGGCTCGGACTATGGAAATCACAAGCGCGGTCATCGCGTTCCTGCTCGAGCTTGTCTTCGTCACCTTCGGGCTTGCCAAAGCGTCACAACCCGGCCTCGACCATCGAAGCCCTGTCCGTGCTTCTCAGCACCGTTCAGGAAGACGCCGCCGGGGGGGGGGGGGCAAAATTCCCCCTCTGGGCCCTCGTTGGAATCGAACTGATCCTCGGCTCACTCATGCTCTGCGGGTGGCGGCCGCGCGTGACGCTCGTGGCATCGACTTTCCTCTTGGCGTGCTTCAGCGGCTGGGTGGGTTACCTGTGGATAAGCGGGGCCAAGACCGCGTGCGGTTGCGGGCATGTCGGCGTTCCGCTGCTCCAAGCAAGCACCCGGTCTGGTGAGTTTGCTCGCACCTTTGGCCTGTTCTTCGCAAGCGTGATCGGGCTCGTTGCCAGGATCACGAGCAATCAGCAACGGTTCGTTTTCTCGTTTCTGCGAAGAAACTCGAAAGGTCGATCATGAAGATGAACAATAGAGCGTTCGCGTGCGTACAGGTCGTGGCAGCGGTTGCGGGGTTGGCGTTGGCGGCCAGTTGGGCGATGGCGGACACCGGCACTGGAGACTGTTGCTTCACAAAGGACTGTGGCGAAGCTGGTAGCATTACGGTCTGCACTGGTTCAGCGTGCGTTTTACCTAAGGTCTGCACCGGCATCGGTGGGTGCACGCCGATCGTTTGGGCTTCCGCGAGTTGTCGCACGCTCCCAACTATCTCATAAGAATCCTCTTCTGTCCCCACTCGATGTGCACCTGAAAAAGAACCCATTGGGATTTTCGGAGAATGCTCGAATGGCTGATCGAAACAAGTTCATTCTGGCCGTGATTCTGGCAGCAGTTGGCGTATTTTTGGCTGTATGGACGTACCGTCGGAACACAGTTGTGGCACCGTCTTCACAACCGGCAGCGCGCGTTCTGACGGCAACAGAGCAACGAAACCAACTCTCAATTCGGACCGACACCTTCCCGACGAGTGAGACGCTTGAAGCGGTATGTCAGCAGGCGACGGATCGAATGAAGCAAGGCTTGAAAGCGATCCACCTCCCTCTCGAAAAACCAGACGATCTCACCGCCGCATTCTCAGAGCATCTGCGTGCCACGCTTGAAGGGGACTATGAGCGTCGCTCGGCTGAGCTTCGATCTCGCGGCCTGAAACACGATTTTTCATCCCCGAATGTTCAACGTCCATGGGTCGCGGCGGCAGCGATGACGCACTTGGCACCGCTTGGACTCTCTGAGTTAGTGGTCGAGATGGTCTACATAAATGGAAAACGAGTGAAGGCTGACGAGATCAAATCTGGCTGGTCGCGGAGCGAGCGGACCCAAGCAGACCAGTTCATGCCCATCAAAAGAGATATTGAGGGCCAGAAGCTGACGATCATCGAAATACGACTTCCTATGCAGCTTTCTAAAGCTCCCAGCACGGTGGAAAAGGGCACCGCAGTGGTGGGCTACCGCTTTGCCTGGAATCGAGAGGCCAAGCAATGGGTTCCTTGGAGCACCGTTGTTTTATATGTCGAGGACGAAGCGTTCTTTGGGCCGCCGATGTGAAAAAAGGTTTTACACTCATCGAAATTTTGGTTGTGATCGGTGTGATGAGCGTGCTCGTCGCCATCATGCTCCCGGGTCTGGCGCGTTCACGCGCGACGGCCCGCGAGGCCCGGTGCTTGAGCAACCTGCGCATGACTTCCACCGTCTTTGAGTTGTATTCTCAGCGGTTCAGGGACCGGTTTCCTTTCGCGACTGCAGGACAGTCAATCGATTTGTCTCCAGACCATGAAGGAACAGGTGGAACCCTTCAGATCCAATCGGCTTGGGATTTGGCGGCGGCTTGGCCGGGGATCATGCACGAGATTGCACCATGGCGAGAATGGTTCGCGAGTTGGGTGTGCTCAGGAGCACGCCGCGTGCAAGGTGAGCCGTGGACTGGAGAAGAGCCGATTGGACTCGCCGGTGCCACGTCATATGTGTATTGTTGGAGCTTCATCGCTCGACCAGAAAACTGGGTTGCTGGCACGTTGTCGAGCGATGCGCTCCAACGCCCGGTCTCAGTTGCCGATGTGCTCTACCCATCTTCCAAAGCCCTGATGTTTGACAACGAACTGGCTCATCAGACACCCCGCGACGACCGGGACAACCGTCCGATCCTCTTTGTAGACGGCCATTCCAAAGTCCACCGCGTCTCGGCCGCGAGCGCACCCGGGCTCAACGTCCTGAGCGGTTCATCGATCCGACTCATGGACACCGTCAACGGCACACGAGGTCGCGACTACTGATCTCGACGCGCCTCGGCCCGACCTCAACGCCACCCTGTCTGCGGTATGCTCGCCGCATGACCGCTCCAATCTCGTCGACGCAAGCCCGATCACCGCTGACCCGCGTCCGCGCGCTTTCATTCGCAGCGATCGCGTTTGTGCTCAGCATCATCGCCACCGGCTTCGCACAGCCTCAATCCAAGCTCGAACTCGCCGCCCCCATCGACCGCTGGGACGAGGCTATTCCGCTCGGCAACGGCCTGCTCGGCGGGCTCTTGTGGGGCGGCGGCGGCACCATCAAACTCTCGCTCGACCGCGGCGACCTCTGGGACAACCGACTCCCCGACGCGCTCAAGGCCGACGATTGGACTTATGCGACCATCCAGCGCCTCGTCGCGGCCGGGGATCAGCCAACGCTCAACCGAATGTTCGACGAGCCCTACGAGGCCTTCGCGTACCCGACCAAGCTGCCGGGCGGACGGCTCGAACTCGAACTCGGCTCGGGCGCACCATCCTCAACTCTCAAATCCTCGATACCAAAGTCGGCGATGTTTTCGCTCAATCTCGCTCGCGCCGAAGCGACCGTCACGTTCGACTCGCCCGACGCTCCACTCTCGATCACCGCGTTCTTCAGCGCCGTCGAACCCGTGGGCATGATGCGTCTGCAGGGTGGATCGCGGGCCTTGGCACCGGCGCTCAAGCTCGTCCGCCCCGCCGGGCTCGACAAGCTCAATTACGCACCCTCGCGCCCGGGCAGCTACGCCGCCGAGGATCGCTCAGCGCCCGGCTCAATCTTCCAAACCTGGTTCGAGCAGGACGCCGCCGACGGCCTGCGGTACGCCCTCGTCGCTGGCACACGCAGCCTCGAGAGCGAGACCATCATCGCCGTCACCATCGCTTCCACCCGCGACGGCCCCGACCCGCTGGGCATCGCGCGCCGGCGAGTCGCGGCCGCGCTCAACACCGGCTACGACGCCATGCTTGTCTCGCACTTGCGCTGGTGGAAAAAGTTCTGGACGATCTCCTCTGTAAAAATCCCCGATGCAAAGCTTCAGCGGCAGTACGACCTGTGCAAATATTTCGCTGGCTCGGCCTCGCGGCGCGGCGCGGCACCGATGCCGCTGCAGGGAGTCTGGACGGCCGACGACGGAAACCTCCCGCCTTGGAAGGGCGATTTTCACAACGACCTCAACACGCAGATGACCTATCTCGCGCTTCACGCGGCCGGGCTCGAAGAAAGCGCCCTAAGCTGGATCGACTTCAACTGGGAGCTGTTGCCGAAGTACCGCGCCTTTGCGAAGAAGTTTTATGAAATCGACGGTGCGGTCGTGCCCGGCGTCATGACGCTCGACGGCTCCGCCACCGGCGGCTGGGGGCAGTACTCGCTCTCCCCCACCAACGGCGCGTGGGTCGCCCAATCGTTCTACCTGCACTGGCGGCACACCGTGGACGAAAAGTTCCTGCGCGAGAAGGCGTACCCGTTCTGCGCCCAGATCGGCCGAGCGCTCGAATTACTCCTCAAGCCCGACGCGCAAGGCCTGCTCAAACTTCCGCTCTCCAGCTCGCCCGAGATCTTTGACAACTCGCTTCGTGCCTGGCTCAAACCAAACTCCAACTACGACCAGGCCCTGATGAAGTGGCTCTTCGAAGCTCTCGCCGAGATGTCAACCGCGATGAACCAACCCGCCGACGCGGAGCGCTGGTCGAAACTCTCCATTCGAGTCGGTGATTTCGAGTATGACCCGCCCGGGGTGCTGGCCTTCTCACGCGGCGAGCCCTTCAACGATTCGCACCGCCATTTCTCCAACCTCATGGCCATCCACCCGCTGGGCACGCTCAACATCGAGCAGAGCGAAGCTCAGCGCGCCGCCGTAAATTCGTCCATTGATCGCGTCCTCTCCAAGGGCACGAGCGTGTGGTGCGGGTATAGCTTTTCGTGGATGTCGTGCCTGCTCGCTCGCGCGGGCCGCGGCGACGAGGCGCTGGACTACCTCTCCAAGTTCAACAACGCTTTCACACTCCGCAACGGGTTCCACTGTAACGGCGACCAATCTGGCACCGGCCTTTCGAGCTTGACCTACCGGCCTTTTACGCTCGAAGGTAACTTTCTCGCCATGCAGGCTGTGCAGGAGATGCTGCTCCAGAGCTGGGGCGGCCGAGTGCGAATCTTCCCGACCTTGCCCGCCGCGTGGAGCGATGTTTCGTTCGAGAACCTGCGAGCCGAGGGCGGGTTTGTTGTCTCCGCGCAACGCTGGGGCGGGAAAGTTCTCAGCGTGCGAATCATCGCGACCCAGGACGCCACGCTTCGCCTCGACGTCCCCGGCGGTCAAGGTCGTTACACCTGGAACGTGCCCTCCAACGGCGCGAGCGGCGCGCTGGTCGTGCCGTTGACCGCCGGGATGGCCGTGGAAGGTGTGGCCCGCGAGTGACGACCGGGCGAGTGCCCGCCGCGAACGCACGAAGTGCCGTTACCGGGCCGAACAGGCTGATTTCGGCCTCTCGCGGGCCGAGTTTGATCTATTCATCGCCTCGATTCTTGCACGACAGTTGGGCGCGGGCGATGTCCTCTATATCATGCCATGGCCCCGGGCTGATTTAAAACACCGGGCCAGACCCGCCGGAGATGTTGTGGCGAGCGACCGTACGACCATCATGGACGATGCCTTCCCTGCCCCCGGCGGACGCAGGCCCGACGCGGCCGTCCACGGGCCTGCGAACGTCGCCGACAGCAGCGGCGGCGACCTTCGCATCGGCCCCTACAAACTCCTCGGCCAGCTTGGCGAGGGCGGATTCGGGCTCGTGTATGTTGCCGAGCAAGAGCAACCTGTCCGCCGCCGCGTTGCGCTCAAGGTTCTCAAGCCCGGCATGGACTCGCGCACCATCATCGCCCGCTTCGAGGCCGAACGCCAGGCGCTCGCGGTCATGGACCACCCCTGCGTCGCCAAGGTCTTCGACGCTGGCACCACCGACCGAGGCCTGCCGTATTTCGCGATGGAGTACGTCCAAGGCGAAGCGATCACCACCTTCTGCGACCGCCGCAAGGACACCGTCCGCGACCGCCTCGAACTCTTCATTCGCGTCTGCGACGCTGTGCAGCACGCGCACCAGAAAGGCATCGTCCACCGCGATATCAAGCCTTCAAACGTGATGGTCACGATGAGCGACGGCAAGCCGCTTCCCAAGGTCATCGACTTCGGCATCGCTAAAGCCATGTCCGGCTCGCTCACAGACCGCACGCTTTATACCGAGCGCGGGCAGATGATCGGCACCCCCGAATACATGAGCCCCGAACAGGCCGACAACAGCGGGCTCGATATCGACACTCGCACCGACGTGTACAGCCTGGGCGTCCTGCTTTACGAACTTCTCACCGGCTCGCTTCCCTTTGATTCCAAACGCCTCCGCAGCGCGACCTTCGCCGACGTCGTCAAGATCATCCGCGAGTACGAGCCGCCTCGACCGAGCCAGCGCCTAAGCAAAATGTCGCAGGCTGAGCGCGAGTTCAAGACCAAGGCCTCAGCCAAGAGATCGACCAGCAACGGCGGCCCGACCTCCGTTGGCACGCCGTCATGGCAAGGTTCGTTCACGCAAAGCGGCGGCGAAGACGGATCAGACGCCGAGTCTCCCGCCCTCTCGATGCTCGACCTCGCTTTCAAGCGCAAGACCGACCCGCCGTCGATGATGAAGTCGCTCCGCGGCGACCTCGACTGGATCGTCATGCGGGCAATGGAAAAAGACCGCGAGCGGCGTTACGAATCGCCAGCCGCACTCGCCGCGGATGTTCGACGCCATCTCAACAACGAGCCCGTCGCCGCGGGCCCACCGAGCATCACCTACCGCCTTTCGAAGTTCGCACGCCGCAACACGCTCGCGCTCGCAGCTGGCAGCCTCGTCTTCCTCGCCCTCACCGGCGGCCTCGCTTTCGCCAGCTACGCGTTCGTGCAGGCCGACCGTGAGAGAGCCGTTGCCATCAAAGCTGGCAACACCGCCAAGAAAGAGGCCGCCAAAGCTCTCGCCGTCAGCAAGTTTCTCGAAGAAATGCTCTCCGGCGCCGACCCCAACGAGGCTCAGGGCAAGGAACTCACCGTCCGCGAGATGGTCGATCGCTCGGTCAAAAAAATCGACAACGGCGGCTTCAAAGACCAGCCCGAGGTCGAGGCCTCCGTCCGCGCCGCCGTCGCCGTCGTCTATCAAAGCCTCGGCGAGACCGACACCGCTGTGAAACAAATGCGAGCCGCCCTCGCGATCAGCGAAAAGACCTACGGCCCCGACACCGAGGCCGTGGCGTCCAACCAGCACGACCTAGGCACCATGCTGCTCGAAACCGGCGAGATGAGTGAGGGCGAACGACTCTTCGCCGCCGCCCTCGTCACACGCCGCAAGATCACCGACCTCACCAACAACGACCAGCTCTCCGAGCTGGGCTCTTCCATCAACAGCATGGCCGCGTGCTATCAGGAGCAGGACAAGCTCGACCTTGCCGAACCGCTCTACCGCGAGGCCTTGGCCATCGAGCGCAAGGTCCACCCCGAAGGCCACGCACGCCTCGCCCTGTGCCTCAACAACCTCGGCATGCTCATGGTCGCTCAAGGTAAGCCCGACGACGGGCTGCTCATGCTTCGCGAATCGATGGACATGCGCAAGCGCGTCCTCGGCGAGACCCACCCCGACTACGCTCAGGCCGTGAACAACTTCGGCGGGCTGATGATGGGCATGAAGAACTTCGCCGAGGCCGAACGCTGCTTCCGCGAGTCCGTCGCGATCCGTAAAAAAATCCTGCCTCTTGATCACCCCGACCTAGCCTCGAACATCAACAACATCGGCGGCGCGCTCTACATGCAGGGCAAGCTCGCCGAGGCCGAGCCGTTCGTCCGCGAGGCCCTGGAACTCCGCCGCAAGACCCTCTCTCCGTCGCACCCTAACATCACTGGCAGCGTTCGCAACCTTGGGCGCATCCTGCTCGAACTCGACCGCCGCGACGAGGCCGAGAAGCTCCTCCTCGACGCCTACGCCGCGATGAAAGCCAATTCCGAAACCCCGCCCAGCGTGCTCGCGTCCACCGCCGACGAGCTCGCGTCGATGTACGAAAAATCTAAGCAGCCTGACAAGGCCGCGACCTGGAAAGCGCTCGGCACTCTCGCGAAATCTCAATCTCTCGCGCCCAAGTGATCTCTCTCGCGCTCGCACGCCAAGCGCGGAATGAACGCCGAGGTTTCAGCGAAGATCAAGGCGAGGGACGCAGAGGAATCCCCTGACGAGACAAGGCCCGAACTTCGGGTTGAATCTCTCTCTTCGTCTCGATCTCTTCTCCCCTATCTCTTGCCCTCTATCTCTAGCCCTC
>Ga0105048_10001662_pt1 | contig 36047 bp, 31 predicted proteins | sample MAT05_FD_78382 | JGI IMG/M metagenome (GOLD analysis project Ga0105048, IMG submission 78382) | Freshwater microbial communities from Lake Fryxell liftoff mats and glacier meltwater in Antarctica - MAT-05 | ecosystem: Environmental > Aquatic > Freshwater > Ice > Liftoff microbial mat | place... | reverse complement strand
TTCCCCGCTTACGATCTGCGGCCACCTTATGCAGCCTCCGAACTTCCCTCCCCACGAACCCCCCCATCAGCCGGGCGCGTTGGGCGCACCGAACGTCGTTTGCTCGCAGTGTCAGCGATTGGTTCCGAGCCACGAGATGGTGACCTATCAAGGCATGGCGGTGTGTGCTCAGTGTAAGCCCGCATTCTTTCAGCGCATTCAAGAAGGCGGCGGTGTCGCCAACGTGGACTTTGGGCAGCTCAGGTATGCGAGCTTCGGCGTGCGATTCCTGGCCAAGCTCATCGACTCGATCGTACTGGTCCTTGCTCAGCAGTTGGTTCAGATCCCCGTGGCGCTCGTGCTCCCGCTGACCAATTCGACTCTTGGGATCTTCGCCGCGTTCGGCCCCGGCATGTTGGTAACGTCCGCGATCGGGATGTTGATGCAGTTTGCGTACTGTACTTACTTCATCGGTAAGCGTGGCGGGACACCTGGCAAACTCCTGATGAAGCTGAAGGTGGTTGCGCCCGACGGCTCGGCGTTGAGCTACAAGGGTGCAGCGTTGCGATTTTTGGCGGAGTTGGTCACAGGTCTCACTTGTCTCATAGGCTACCTGATCTGCCTAACCGATCCTGAACGCCGCACTTTGCACGACCGTATTGCCAGTACACGCGTGGTGACCCGAGGCTAAAGGTGTCGATCTATTGCGCCCGTTGTGCGCTCCCGCTCCCTCCCAAGGCGTTCCAGGATAATGGCTTTTCTCGCTGCGTGTGTGGCGATCTAGTGCACGCGTGGGCGTTCCCTGCCGTGTTCCGTGGGGTCGCGGTGGGTCGCAATGCGAACGCTCGTCTTGAGTCGGAGGCAAGCTGCTTCTATCACCCAATGAGTCGCGCTGAGGTTCCATGCGCGCGTTGCGGGCGGCTCTTATGCAACGTGTGCGATATTCCGATAGGGGGCGAACATTGCTGCGCGGTCTGTTTCGAAACTGGCGCAAAGAGCACGGTAGCAAAGTACGCGACCGAGCTTGTCCTGCAGGACTCGCTCAACCTCTTGCTGGCAGCTGGGCCGCTTGTTCTGGGGTTGTTTCTTTGGTGGATGATCCCCTTCACTGCCCCATTCGCGCTGTATCGGGTATTCCGCCACTTCAATGCGCCACTCGGCCCCGTACCGCGAACACGCGTGCGCCACGTGATCGCGGGCATCCTGGCAACCCTGCAACTGCTCTCGCTCGGCCTGCTCATCGCCTGGGGTGTGACGACGGCCATGGCGCCAACAAGTAACCCAACGCCAGCACCGACGGTCACGTCCGAGAAAGACCTGGGCGACTGATGTACGAACGCCTCCCCGGTCGCGGGGTCACTATGAAGGGAAAGTCATCCCTCTATCTTAGTGATCAGCATCTACTGCTTCTGCAGGAAAGCCTGGTGCGCCAGACGTACCGGCGGTTTGCCTATTCAGATATCGTGAGCTTTCAGCTTCACCCCAATCAACGGCAAAGCCTCGCGCTTTTCGGCTTTGGTTCGGTTCTGGTCCTTTTCGCCGTGCTAATCGCCGTGACCCCCATCGAATTCAAGGTTGTGTTCGCAGTGCTGTTGGTCTTGGCGTTGGTTGGCTTCGTGTTGGAGATCTTGCGTGGCCCGCGCTGCCGAGTTTGGCTGTCGACGGCGGTTGGGGATTGTGAATTGCCTTCGCTCGGCAGGGTGCGCCTCGCGGAGCGGGTGCTAGGTCGGCTCATTTCCCGCGTAGAGTCCGCGCAGGGGCAACTGAATCCGGATCAGTTGCACCAATTGTGGGCGGTGGGACCAGGGGTTCAAGCGCCATGAGCATCGCAGCTCAACGCTGTTTCGCGCACAACGAGCGCGGTGCCTCCGGGCGCTGCCCCGCGTGCATACGCTTCTACTGTCGGGAGTGCCTGACCGAGCATGAAGGGCGAGTCCTCTGCACCCGCTGTCTGCAGGCGCTGACAAAGCCCGGGGATGTCAAATCGTTTAGCATCCTCCGAGGGATCACAAGGGGTGTGGCGGGCCTCTTGGGGGTGGCCTTCGCGGGGGCTTTCTTCTACCTGGTTGGCCTCTTGATGGCTCGACTGCCCGCTAGCTTTCACGATGGTTCCGCCCTCTCAGGGCTTTTCAAGTAAGTCGGGGAAACGAATTGTGATCGGACTCGGACAAGAGTGAATCCTAGATTGCCTTCACGTGACGGTTTTCGGGGCGCGGTCGAGCTTCTCGATCAGGCGGCACACGAGCTGCGTAGTGCGCCAGGTGGTGCGCTTCTTTCCTACTATCTTGGGACGGCGCCCTTCGCGCTCTTGTGCCTCCATTTTTGGGTGCAAATGAGCGCTGGCGATGGCGAAACGTGGCGGTTGGGGCCGTCGGCGTTGGTGCTCGCGCTGGGCTTTGTTTGGATGAAGGTTTGGCAGGCGCGTTTCGTAGCGGCGCTGCTCACGGGTCGTGGACTCGCTCCGCCCGAGAGGTCGTTCGCTGCACGTTTCGCTCGGCTCACCCAAGTAGCGTTGGTGTTTTCGCTGGGACTATTTATCCAAGCTTTCTCAATTATTCTCGTGTTCCCCAGCGGCTATTCGGCGGCATTCTTTCAGCACGCGCTCAGCAACGTGAACGGATCGTATTCCACTCGCGAAGTGTTCCGAAGAACTGCTCGGCAAAGCACTTATTTCCCGTTCGAAAATCACAGCCTCTGGCTCCTCGTGTTAGTCTTCTGGGCGTTCTTAGCGCTCAATATTTTGGGTCTCGTGGTCCTCTTGCCGGGTCTCGTGTTTGTATTCACAGGACAGCACGTGTTGGAATTGAGTGCTCCTCAGCAGGTATTGAATTCAACGGTAGGCTGCGTGGTCTTTTTGGCAAGCTTCCTTTGCGTCGATCCGCTTGTGAAGGCTGCGTTCGCACTCCGCTCCCTGCGCTGGCAGTCCGAGGGCGATGGGCAAGATTTGAGGTTTCTAGTTAACAGCTTATCACGCGCCAAAGGCTCAAAGACCCGCGGTCAAGCTGCGGCCCTGGCCGGCGCAGGACTTATGGGCGTGCCGCCTGACGTCCAAGAGCTCGATCTCTCTCTGGACAAGGCTCTCAGCCAAGCCGAATTTGGCTGGCGAACCCGGAAGGCTGGCCAAGAGCCCCTGGCGCGCCCGGGCTGGCTTCAACAGATCTTTGATTCCCTCTCCGATGCGCTCCACGCTGCGGCTCGGTTCGTCTGGAAGTTTCTGAAAGCGATTTCCGGCGGTGACACGGAGGGGACGAGTCCGTCGACACGAAGCGACTCCTCCCTTCGGTGGAACACACAAGACACGCTGACGGCGCTCACCTTGGTGCTGTTGGTGGTGCTCCTGGCACTTCTCGTCGTTAGGCTCATCAAGAGAGCTCGCAAGGCTGAAGTCGCACCCGGAGATCCGGTGGCGGCTAAGGTTCCGGACGTTGCGAACGAATTCACCAACCCCGACGAACTTGAAGCTTCGGGTTGGCGGGAGCTCGCCGAGGAGTTGTGGCGTGCAGGGAAGCCCAGGTTAGCGGTGCGAGCGCTCTACCTCGCTGGCGTTTCGGGTTTGAGCCGAGCCGGACTCGTAGCGGCGTCGGGAACGAAGTCGGTGTTGGACTACAAGCGTGAACTTGACCGACGTCAACAAACGCACGCCGAGCTCGGTCCAATTTTTGAGCAAATTGCTGCGGAGTTCGAGCGCGTTTGGTACGGTGACCATGCCGCAACTCACGACTCTGTCCTGTCGCTTTCCGAGCACACTGCGAGGTTGATGCAGCATGTGGAACGCTGAGAAAAAGCACTGGCTTGGCTTGCTGATGCTGCTCTGTGGTTTGGTGTTCGGATTATTTCAGGTGCTAAAGCTTAGGCTCGCTCGCGGTGATGCGTTTCCCTCGGGGTCAAGTTTTCGTACCGAGTCCACTGGCCTCCGTGCACTCCACGACGCGCTCAGTGAACAGGGCCGGCTATCGGTAAGTCGTCAACGCACGCGCCTACGAGCTTCAGACGCGCTGCTTCGCACCACCCTGATTGTCGCCGCCGTCTCGCCCCAGGAGCTGTATGATCCCGAGTTCAGTCTCGCCGGCGAGCTGCCAGAGCTTGTCCAAAAGGGGCTGCGCGTTGTCGTGCTCCTTGACACCGAGAAGGCCATAAAGTGCAGCCAAGTTCGCTGTGCTGGTGGCATTGGGGAGGATGATAGGTCCGAGCACCTAGGTGCTCCGCCCGTTCAGGCAAAGCCGCGGGCGAAGGCCGGGCTCAAGAAAGCGGACGCGCAGCCCAGTTTGGCCGAAAGGTGGGGCTTTGAAATTTCTGGAGACGCCGAGCGGAGCTCCAGTAACGTACGACGTACCGGCGCTGTGCCCGAATGGGTGGAGCAACCCGTCGCGTGGCGGGGTCAAGCATTTTTCTCCTGGAAGGGTTCCAACTTCAAGCAGCTCTTCGAAAAGGGTGGGCGGCCTGTGGTTGCCAAACGGGACTTCGGTCTCGGGCAGGTAGTGTTGGTGGCTTCGACATTCCCACTGAGCAACGAATCGATCGCCAAGGAACGCTCAACCAGTTTCCTTTTGTGGCTTACAGGTGAGCGTTCGCGGGTTGTCTTCGAGGAAATGCACCTTGGGCTGAGCGAGGGGCGGGGGGTGGTTTCGATGATGCGAAATTACGGCCTGGAGGGGGGGCTCTACGGCCTCCTTTTGGCAGGGCTTGTTTACGTTTGGTATGCGGGGAGCCCGCTAATTCGGCGCGCACCGCGCAAAGCTCGGGATCGGGTCACAGCCTCGGCAAACGCTGCCTTTTCGGCCCTTTTGATGCGAGCGGTCCCGGTCGACAGCCTGCTCGACACCTGTCTGACAACTTACCAAGGCTTCCTACCTCGGGCGCGCAAGACAACGTTTGCCGCGGCACTTCCGCGCAAGGCACGGCCGAGGTTTCTTCGTGAACCGTTTTCCCAGAATGCCGTCGCCGACTACAACCAAATCGTCGACAACCTCTCGCTTCAAAGGTCCGCCCTCGAACCCAAGGCTCCCGCTCCATGATCAACGACGCAAACTTTCTTGAACTCAAAGCCAAACTCGGAGAAGCCAAGAGCCAGGTGTCCAAAGTTATTGTTGGCCAAGCTTCTGTTGTGGACCAGGCGCTCATCGCTATCCTGACACGCCAGCATGCACTGATCGAAGGTGTGCCCGGGGTCGCAAAAACGCTTTTGGTGCGGACCCTGGCGCATGTGCTGGGTACCGAATTTGGGCGCATCCAGTTCACGCCCGATATGATGCCGAGCGATATCACGGGTATGAACGTGTTCGATTCCAAGCGTGGAGAGTTCTCGCTCGTGCGAGGCCCGATCTTTACCGAATTTCTGCTAGCTGACGAGATCAACCGCTCCCCGGCACGCACGCAGGCGGGCTTGCTAGAAGCCATGCAGGAGCGTTCGGTCACCATTGACCGCCAAACCCACAAGCTTTCCGATAATTTCCTCGTGTTTGCAACACAGAATCCGATCGAACACGAAGGGACCTACCCGCTCGCTGAAGCCCAGAAGGATCGCTTCCTCATGAAGATCGACATTGGGTTGCCTGAGCGCCAGGAGGAGCTCACGCTGGCACAGAGAACGCTCGGTTACGATGCGCCCGAAGAGACTCTCAAGCAGGGTGCTATTCTGCCGGTGCTCGGTCCCGGAGCGCTCGTAGGTTTGCGCGCTCAGCTGCATAGTGTGGTGGTGAGGCCAGAGTTGCTGGCTTATGCAGTGGACATCGTGCGTCGCACACGGTCGGATGATGCGGTGCTGGTCGGAGCGGGGCCGCGCGGCACGCAGGCACTCTTGCTGGCGGCACGTGCTCACGCCGCGATTTCGGGTCGCGATTTCGTAACGCCCGACGACATCCGAAGTTTAGTGGGGCCTACTCTAGGCCACCGGACCGTGTTGAAGCCCGAATACGACCTCGAAGGACTTACCGTCCCGGAGGTGCTCGCTAGGGTCACGTTGGAGGTTCCCGTTCCACAATGATCGCGCCTTCCGCACGATTGCTTGGCGTGGTGCTGGTTCTCTTGGTACCTGCGGCAACGCTCTTGACATTCAGCACCGAGCTCGCGGTCCCGGCGGGAGCCTTGTGCGTGTTGATCGGCGTGGTGGCCACCTTGGATGCGCTTTTTTCCCTCGGCAAGCTTGATCGCGTCAGGGCCGAACTGCCGGAGCGTGCGCACGTCGTGCATCGGCGCACTGCAGCGCTCCTCGTGCGTTTGGAAAGCAGCGGTAAGCGACAGCTCGTCGTCGGCGTCGCGCTCGAAGTGCCAGAATCTTTGGAGCTTTCCAACGCTGTCGTTAATGCGCGGCTCACCGCGGCAGCTCCCACCTTCGCGGAATTCAGTATCCGGGCACTCCGGCGCGGGTTGCACCAGATTTCGATGTGTCGACTGGAGACGGCATCTTTTCTTCGACTTTGGCGCATCCGCGCTGCACGAAGGGTGTTGTTTTCGCTTTCAGCGTACCCCGATCTGCGAACGGAGCAACGCGTGATCGCAGGGCTTTTCAGCACCCGGTCGTCGTCAGGGGTACATCGTTTTCGACAAGTCGGCAGGGGGCGAGAGTTTGAACGCGTTCGCGACTATCTGCCAGGAGATCCGGTGGAGCATATTCACTGGAAGGCCAGTGCTAAGCGTGGGCGACCGGTGACCAAGCTCTATCAGGCGGAGCGTTCGCAGCGCATCTACGTGGCGATCGATGCCTCCCGCACGTCGCTTCGCGCCTCTTCAGAACAGGGCGTCGATGGGGACGAACGCGAGCCCGTACTGGAGAAGCTCATTCGGTCCGCGTTGTTGCTGGGCAAAGTCACAGAAAGCCTTGGCGATCAATTTGGCCTCATAACGTTCAGCGACCGGGTGCAAACTTTCGTTCAAGCTAAACGCGGGCCAGCGCACTTTCGCACCTGCAGAGAAGCTTTGGTGACGCTCGAAGGTCGCAAGGTGAACGCTGATTATGCTGACTTCTTTGCATTCGTCGGTAGCCGCATCAAGCAGCGCTCGCTCATCATCGTGTTGACCAGCCTTGATGATCCAGCGCTTTCGGAGCAATTTTGCGAGGCCGTTCGCCTCGTCAACCGCCAGCACTTGGTGTTGGTCACGTCCATTTTGGAATCGGGAGTTGGGCCCCTATTTGAAACGGGAACGGTTCAAAGCGTGGATGAGATCTACGGGAAGCTCTCTGCTCATCTGCTTCTCGCGCGGCTCGAGGGGCTCAGGCGGCAGCTTGCGTCGCACCAAGTAGCGCTCAGAAGTATCCCAAGCGTCGGTCTTACGACGCAAGTTGTTGACGCGTACATTGGAGTCAAAAGGAGGCAGGTACTATGATTGTCGATCTGCCAGGATTTGTGGCACGGCACACGCCGTGCTTCGAAGAGTTGTCCCAGTGTCTTCAGCGCATCGAGCAGGCTCCAGACCAACGCTTCACGATCGAAGAAGCCGAGCGCGTGCACTATCTCTATCAGCGCGCGGTCAGCGCACTCGGTCAGATTTCGAGCCTGCCGGAAAGCAACGAGCTCCGCCGCTACCTTGAGGCATTGGTGGCGCGGGCGCACGTGGAGCTCCATGATTCGCGGCGCCGAACGACTCCCTTTCGCCCGATTCGCTGGTTCACGGGCGTTTTTCCGCGGACCTTTCGACGCCACCTGCGGGCCTTTCTGATCGCCACGCTGGTGACGATTTTAGGCGCCTTGTTTGGGGGTTTTGCGCTTTCTGTCGACGATACAGCCAAGGAAACACTGCTGCCGTTCTCGCACCTGTTGGGAGATCCGCGGGAACGTGTGGAAGCCGAAGAATCGGGTGAGATGAAGGGTGGGCCGCATGGCACCTTCGCAAGTTACCTGTTTCAGAATAATTTGAGCGTGAGCATTCGAACACTGGCCTTTGGCTTGTTTTGGGGCATCGGCTCGATCGTGCTGCTATTTTACAACGGCGTGATCTTGGGCGCGGTGTGCTTTGACTATGTCCGTGCCGGTGAGAGCCTGTTTCTTGCTGGTTGGCTCTTGCCGCACGGGGCTACCGAGATCCCCTCGATCCTAATAGCGGGTCAGGCGGGTCTTCTTTTGGGTCGGGCGCTCATCGGCTGGTCCGATGCGACAGCGCTCGAAGACCGACTGCGCGCGCTGGCTCCGGATTTGGTAACGCTCACGGGAGGGCTCGCGATCCTTTTGGTTTTCGCGGCGATCGTCGAGTCATTTCTTTCACAGTACCATGCGCCGGTATTGCCTTACAGTTTGAAGATCGCGTTCGGTGTCGTGGAGCTTCTTGGTTTGGTCGGGTTTCTTACCTTTGGTGGTCGAACCCCGGACTCACCGGCGCTTCCGAGCAGGCAGCATGTTTGAACGCGTTGACTCTTTGGCCATTGAAACCGGTGACGGTGTGGTGTTTGCGTTGCCTCTAGCTGGCGTCATGACGCGCTTCCTAGCGTGGTTGATGGACCTTGTCGTGATCCTGGCACTGACGGCACTCGTCTCGAAGGTTGTGATGATATTTGCGTTGGTCTCAGCTGACATCGGTCAGTCGCTTCAGATCGTTGGGTTTTTCATGATTTCCACCGGCTACACCTTCACTTGCGAGTGGCGCATGCGGGGGCAGACAGTGGGTAAGCGTCTTTTCGGCATCCGCGTGGTTGATGCTGAGGGGATGCGGCTTCGGGTGTCGCAGCTGATCCTTCGGAATCTCCTGCGCGCGGCGGACATGTTGCCGCTCGCGTACGCGGTGGGAGGCGTCTCCTTGCTCTTGAGTTCCAAGGCGCAAAGGCTTGGGGACTTGGCGGCGGGAACTGTCGTGGTGCGCGTGGTCAAGCGAGAGCTGCCGGCTCTCGCCGGAGTTCTTGGCGATGAGTTCAACACGCTCGCTGAGCATGGTGTCCTCGCAGCGCGCTTGCGACGTGAAGTCGAGCCTCGGGTGGCCGAGGGCGCCTTAGCTGCGGTTTTACGCAGAAATTCGCTCGATGCCGAGCACCGTGTGCTCGTATTCAAGGACTTTGCCGACCACCTGAAGTCCATCGTTCGCTTTCCCGAACAAACGACGCTTGGCATGAGCGACGAGCGCTTCGTGCAGAATGTCGTCGGGATCCTGTTTCAAAAGGATCGACTCAAAGTGCCCGTTCGCCGGACCTGAACAGACTTCTCGACCAACCGGAGTCGCCAGGCTAGATTCTTTTGAGTGTCCCAGTCGAACCCCATTCAGCGGATGAGCTACCCCGAGTTCGTCGAGTTTGAGAAGAACACCCAACAAAAGCATGAGTTCTTGCGCGGCGAAGTCTTGGCAATGGCGGGGGGTAGCCCCGAGCACGCGGCTCTGGCTGCCGCCTTCATCGGAGAGTTGAGCCAACAAGCCTTGCGTGGCAAGCCCTGTCGAGTCTTCTCGTCTGATGCCGCCGTTTACGTTGAAGCGACAGATCTTCAAACCTATCCAAATGTGAGCGTCGTATGCGGAGAGCTTAAAACGGCATCTGAGAATAAGCATGCCATCACGAATCCTGTGGTGCTCGTTGAGGTCCTTTCCGCATCGACTGAAGGGTATGATCGCGGAGCCAAGGCCGGGCACTATCGCCAGTTAGGCTCGCTGCGTGAGCTCGTATTTTTGGCGCAAGATGAGCCCCGCATTGAAGTTCAGCGGCGCGGCGAAAGCGGCCAGTGGGAGATCTGGGAAGCCCGGCGCGGTGAATCGATTGAACTGAGATCGCTCGGGATTAGCTTGTCCGTCGCCGCGGTTTACCAGAATCCGATAGGGCCCGAGATCCTGCCGTCAGTTTGAACGAGTTTTTTCAGGAAGCTCGCTTAGCTCAGGGGCCCGACCGATCCGACTTGCTTACCGCTTTCGCGAGCGTGAGTTTCGGTGGCGGAACGAGATTGAATGAAAGATGACGAAAGTATAGGGTGACCCCAATGCATACAACGCGGGTGGAGGCCTAGCCGATGGCCATCAAATCGGGCGTAACTGCCGTGGTTCCAGCTCGCTACGAGTCCGCTCAGAGTTTTACGACATTGATCACGCGGCCTATGCAGCGTGAAGTCGAAAGCGACTACCTTTGCCATTTCATCAACTCTGAGACGGGGCAAAAGTTCTTCACTCAAAGTCAAATTGGCGGGGCTCAGAAGAACGTAAACGCGGGCACGCTTCGCGGAATGCCGGTCCCCGTCCCACCCCTCCCCGAACAGAAAGCGATTGCGGGCGTTGGGGGATGTGGATGCGTTACTGGGGGCGCTGGACTGGCTCATCGCCAGGAAGCGCGACCTCAAGCAGGCCGCCATGCAACAACTCCTCACCGCCCAAACCCGTCTCCCCGGCTTCACCGGCAAGTGGGAACATGTTTCCGCAGGTGAGGTTGGTCGCTTCCGGGGCGGGAATGGGTTCCCGCTCACATTTCAAGGGGAGGCAAGGGGCAGTCTTCCATTCTTTAAAGTCTCGGACATGAACAACGACGGCAACGAGACGTTCATGACTACCGCGAATCATCGAATTTCAGAAGGAACACAAAAGCAGCTTGGTGCAACGCTATTTCCTGCGGGCAGCATTGTGCTTGCAAAGGTTGGCGCGGCGATCTTCCTTGAACGGAAGAAGATTCTTGGCCAGCCAAGTTGCATCGACAACAATATGACCGCCTTGGTGCTTGATGAGAGCCGAGCGCACGTCCGATTTGTTCACACTCTGCTCCTGGCTAAGAAAATCGGTGCGCTCGTTTCGACGACTGCGTTGCCGTCGCTTAACGGAAGACAACTCAGCCAGATATCCTTTGAACTCCCACCCCTCCCCGAGCAAATCGTCCTCACCGACATGGACGCCGAACTCACCACCCTCGAACAGCGCCGCGACAAGACGCGCCTTCTCAAGCAAGGGATGATGCAAGAACTTCTCACCGGAAGAACGCGCCTCGTATGACCGAGAACCATACCGTCGAATGGAAGGCGATCTGGCGCGACGAATATCTGCGCTGGGTGTGCGGCTTTGCCAACGCAGAGGGCGGCACCCTTGTGATTGGCCGCAATGACCTCGGTGACCCCGTCGGTGTTGACGGTGCCGAACGCCTGTTGACCGAGCTCCCAAACAAGATCCGCTACCTCCTCGGAATCGTCGTCCCCGTTCGCCTATTCGAAGAGCGCGGCCATAAGCTGCTTGAGATCGTCGTTGAACCACAGCCGACGCCCATCAGCTATCGCGGTGAGTATCACTTTCGCAGTGGCAGCACCAAGCAACAACTTACCGGCGCAGCCTTGTCAGCGTTCCTATTGCATAAGTTCGGACGCCATTGGGACAGCGCACCCGTGCCTGGCATCAACGTTGACGATTTATCTCCGGAAGCGTTCAAACGTTTTCGCAAACACGCTCGACGCAGCGAACGCATGCCACCAGAAGCGTTGGCTGCAAACAACGCCGAGCTCGTTGAACGCTTGCACCTTGTAGATGCCGGCATGTTGAAGCGCGCTGCCCTACTGATGTTCCACGAAGATCCCGAGCGCTGGTTCACTGGGGCTTTCGTCAAGGTGGGCATGTTCCGCAGCAACGCCGACTTGCTTTACCACGAGGAAATTCATGGCGATCTGTTCGCGCAAATGGAGCGCACCATCGAGATTCTGCGCACCAAATACATGATCGCGTGGATCACCTATGAAGGTGTGCAGCGCGTGGAAACGTACCCAGTCCCAGAGGCAGCCTTACGTGAAGCCGTGCTCAACGCGCTGATTCACAAGGACTACACATCAGGCGCCCCCATTCAGATCAGCGTGTATGCCGACCACTTGATGATTTGGAATCCCGGTCAGTTGCCACATTGATGGACTGCCGAAACCTTGCTCAAAAAGCATCCGTCGGAGCCCCAAAATCCTGATATTGCGGCGGTGTTCTTTCGCACCGGCCTCATCGAAGCGTGGGGGCGAGGTTTTGAGCGCATCGTCGAAGCGTGCCGCAGTGCAGGTACAACTTTGCCCGAGGTTCGTCACGATGGCAGTGGCCTGTGGACGGAATGGCACTGGCAGCCACCGGAGGTCACCCCCCCAGCTACCCTACCAGTCACCCCACCAGTTGAGGCTATCCTGCGGTTGCTGGGCGGAGGGGATGCACTGGGAAATGCGGCACTCTGGGATCGGCTTGGACTCAAGGATCGTCTTCACCTCCGTGAGCACCACATCAGACCGGCTCTGGAGGCAGGGCTCATCGAAATGACGATTCCCGACAAGCCCAACAGCCCGGCGCAGAAATACCGTTTGACCAAGAAGGGTGCGGAATTGTTGGCCGCCGCCCGGAAACGGGGCCCGCAATGAGCACCATCCAAACCACTGCCTTTGCCGCGGCCAGCATGTCAACGCGGGTAGAAATGTCGGTAAAACCCGCGGCAGGTGAAGTCACAGGTTGAAGTCACAGGGCAAGTCACAGGGCAAGTCATGACACAGCGATACCGACTAACCGCCAAAGGCCGCGCGCATACGCAAGGTGCGAAATCATGACCGCCATCGGAGAGGCAGAAAGATGCACCCAGCGCCGGGTCGCGAAGTTGTTCGTTGATTACCTGCACTACGAGCACCTCGGCAACGTCTGCGACCGCGACAACCCCAACATCATTGAGGGCCAGCTCGAGCACTTCCTGTGGACCTACCAGGGTTTCGCGGAGCGGGAAGACGGCGACGACCTCATGCGCCGTGCAATTGCCGAGCTGACGAAGGTAGCCAGTAACACTGGTGTCAGCCTCTACGACCGCAACCGCGCCGTCTACGAACTCTTGCGCTACGGCGTGAAGATCAAGGCTGACGTCGGGGCACAAACGGAGACCGTCTGGCTCATCGACTGGAAGATCCCCGAGAAGAATCGCTTCGCCATCGCCGAAGAAGTCAGCGTCAAGCCCGCCGATCCTAAGGCGCACGGCAAACGCCCGGATATTGTCCTCTACGTCAACGGCCTCGCTCTCGGCGTTCTCGAACTCAAACGCTCCACCGTCTCCGTCGCCGAGGGCATTCGCCAGAACCTCGACAACCAAAAGAAGGAGTTCATCCAGCCCTTCTTTTCGACCCTGCAATACGTGCTGGCCGGCAATGACACCGAGGGCTTGCGTTACGGCACCATCCAGACTCCCGAGAGATACTACCTGACCTGGAAAGAGCCAGCGCCCGCAGGCAACCACAACGTCAGCCCGCTTGATCAAGCACTGTTGCAGATCTGTGCCAAGCAGCGATTCCTCGAACTTATCCACGACTTCATCGTCTTTGACGCGGGCACCAAGAAGCTGTGCCGCCACAATCAGTATTTTGGTGTGCGCGCCGCACAGACGCATGTTCGTCGCCGCGAGGGCGGCATCATTTGGCACACTCAGGGCAGCGGCAAAAGCCTCACCTTGGTGTGGCTCGCCAAATGGATTCGCGAGAACGTCAAGGACGCCCGCGTTCTCATCATCACCGATCGAACTGAGCTCGACGAGCAGATCGAGAAGGTCTTCAAAGGCGTCGCCGAAGACATCCACCGCACCAAGTCTGGTGCCGACTCGGTCGCCAAGATCAATGCTACGGCAGCCCTGGCTGCTGTGCTCGCTCGTCCACAAGTTTGGCGGCAAAGAGGACGGCGAGGGCCCGTCACCACGATGATCGATTCATCCGTATCATGGACCGCCACCTACCCACCTGGCGCGACCGTCGCGCACAATTGAACGCGGCCCCGCTGGTAAAAGAAACATGGGGCTGTTAAGGAGCCGCCCGCGTGCCGATCTCGCTGTTTCCCAACGCCCAAGCTTTCCAAGCGCCTGAGTCTGGAACTGTCGTTGTGATTGGCAATTTCGATGGTGTGCACGTGGGGCACGTCGCTGTCTTACGCCGCGCGCTCGAAATTTCTGAAGCGCGTGGGTTGGCTCCCGTGGTGCTCACCTTCAATCCGCATCCGGCGGAGGTGTTGGGGCACAAGAAGCTTCCGCAGCTCACAACGCTTGAATTCAAGGCCGAGTTGATAGCCCAAGTCTCGGGCGCCATCTCGATTGTTGCCGAACCATTCACACTGGAGTTGGCTGCAAAATCTCCGAGCGAGTTTGCACGCGAGCTGTTGGTTCAGAAGCTTGAGGCGCGGCACGTGATGGTGGGCGAGAATTTTGCCTTCGGAAAGCAGCGCAGCGGCAACTTCAAAGATCTGAGGGCGTTGGGCGAAGAGCTTGGGTTTTCGGCTGAAGCATTGCCGTTAATCGGTGACGCCAATGGGCCCTACTCGAGCTCGCGGGTGCGCCAGGCGTTGGACCTTCGCAGCTTAACGGAGGTGACGGTTGTTTTGGGCCGCCCGCATGCACTCTCCGGTTTGGTGGTGCACGGTCAGGGCCGAGCTCGGACGCTCGGATTTCCAACGGCTAATCTGGCGCAGGTCTCTGAAGCCTTGCCTCGTTACGGCGTGTTCGCGGTGCTGGTCGATCAGCTCACGGCTTTGGGGCCGAAGCGCCTCGGGGGCGGCGTTGCCAACATTGGCGAGCGCCCTACGTTGGGGGCGGTGTTCAGCGTGGAAGCTCACATTTTTGATTTCCACCAAGATCTGTACGGCGAACGCCTGCGGTTGCATCTGGTCGAGCGGCTCCGCGATGAGCACAAATTTGGCTCTGTCGATGAGCTGAAGGCTCAGATTGAGCGGGATTTGGCGGCAGGGCGCGAAATCTTGGCCTTGCCGCGGCCCCGCTGAGCCAGGCAAAATCTCGGCTGATTTTAGCTCCCTCTGGTGTTCGGTAGCGCAATGGAGCTACGAACCAGGGCGCTCGATGGTCACGTTGCTCGAACTCGATCAGCTTTCTCGCGAAGAAATCATCGCTAAAGCGCGAGTCCTTGGGGTGAGTAAGCCTGAGCTGCTGACTCGGGTTGAACTCGCGGATGAAATCCTCGCCATCTCGGCACCGAGCGATGAATCCCGAAAGAATCTACGAGGGTGGTTCGGGGTCGCGCGTGACTTGGTAGCGAACGTCGTCGAGGCAGGGCTGCACTTGCCGGATGCCGCCGCTGTGATCCGTGGTGAGGCGTGGGTAGAGGGCAAAGCGGTCACGAGAAAGCCGGTTGCCACGGTCACCCTCGCGGAAATCTACGCAACTCAACGCCACTACGCTCGCGCACTCACCATGCTGGACGAAGTGCTCAGGGCCGAGCCCGACCATGAGGCGGCGCGCGAGCTACGCCAAGAGATCCAGCGCAAGACGGCGAAGGTTCCGCTGGAGGTAGTCGTGGAGCCCAGAGGGGAGCCCGTCGTGCAACCCGGCGCGGAGGCAGCCCATGTGCCGGTCGCTGACCCCGCTCCGACTCAAGATGTTAATCTGAATACGGAAAAATCCACGGAAATCCCCGGAGTCGAATTCGAGACGGACGCAGCCTTTTTCGCGTTTCGGGAAGGGCAGGTCCAGCTCTATTGGGAGCTCTCGGAGGCTTCTCTCAGTCGTCTGCGCGCACGCTTGCCCGATGGCCGTCTGCTAGCGCGGGTGGTGGGCGTTTCTCCGGCCGAAGGTCGTCCCGTTCGCAGCTCGCAGGACCTCGTTTTGGAGGGGGTCATGGGTTCAAGTCGCGCGAGCGGTTTTGAGCCCAACGCTGTCGTTCGGGTCGCGTGTGGCTGGCAAGCCGGAGCCCTGTTTAAGCCCATTGTCGTGGCTGTTGAGTTGGACGCGCTGGCGCTGCGCGAAGGCCGCCCCGTCCCGCGATTCACGCCGCCGGCTGTGCGCTTGGACGAGCTCGCGGCAGGCCAGCTGCGTGCCGTTGATGTGCTCCGCGCCCAAGCCAACGTCTGAGCTTTGTGCCTAAAGCCTGAGTGCTTACCCTTTTCACGCAACCTGTGTGCGCGTTCGGCCGAAGCGTGCGGCATGTTGAAGATCCTAGGGGTTGCCCTGTTGTTCACCCTACTGCCGCTTCGCCAAGCGGTAGCTCAATCGGCCACCACCCACGCCGGGGGCCTCGACCTATCACTCCGAGGTAGCGCCGAGAAAAGTCCAGAACACACTGAATACAGGGCCTTGGCGCTCCTCGAAGTGCCGCTTGAGCGAGCGCCAGCGGCACTTGCAGCACCGACAACACGAGCAGCACCGACAACACGAGCACCACTACCACCACCACCACCGGAAGCAAACAGCATTCCACAACGCTCCACCGAGCCCGCCGCGTTGCCTTCACGCACGCTGCTCCGCTTAGCGCGGCTGACGGTGCGCGCTGGTGTGCATGCACTCGGCTACGCAGCAAGCGACGAACGTCTAGAAAGCATGGGCTCGCGTTCGCGTTCCTCCGCTTGGCTGCCCGAACTGCGCTTTCGTGGGCAAACCTCTCAGGACCAAGCTCTCAGATTAACACCCACTGATACCGACCCGTTTCGTTACACTCAATCAGGCCAAAACGCCCTGCTTTTTGAAGGCCAGGCCACCTTTCGTCTGGCGCGAATTGTCTTCGCAGATGAAGAGTTAGCGATCGAGAAAGCAAGGCTCCAAAAGGAACAGGAGCGGCAAGAGCTCGAGCAGCAGATCATCAAGCTCGTTTTCGAATGGCGACGTCAACGCATGAAAAGTGCGGCCACCGAAACCCCAGAAGAAGACCAAGCACTCGCGGAGCTTGCTGCTCTAGAAGTGGAAGCCCGCTTGGATGCGCTCACGGCCGGCTGGTTCTCGGCAAATTGGGCCAAATTAGACTGACAGAGGCGGAAGGTGCGTAGCGGCTGCCTAGCATTCCGTGGGATGGGGGCGGTAAAGGAGCTCGGCTTGTACCAGAGCGGCGATGGCTTCAAGCGACGCTTGAGCGTCCATCCCGAGCCCTGCCAGGCCTTCCAGCATCTGCGCGCCCGTAAATGGCAACGATTGTTCGCTCAGCACCATCACGATACTCGCGACGACGCTGGTGACCTCAATCTCGTTGCCTTGCCGAACTTTGAACGCCACGCGCTCAACGCGGCGTGGGCCACGCGGGTGGCGGGTGGTGATCGAAATCGACGCGTCTGGATTCAATGCGAAATGAGACTTCGGGATCTGTTTGAGTGCGAGGGGAGCGCGCGCCGTGTTCGATTCGTGGGTGACCAAAAAGAGCAGCGAATGGCGGTACGCAATCTGTTCGATGATTCGGTAACGCTCATACTCAGGCAGCGCAGCTAACACTTCTCGCAATTTCTCGCTTTGAGCGACTTCCGGCGCCCACTCCTCGGGTTCGCTGAAGCGCAGGAACTTGAGTTTCGTTTCCGAGAGCAGCTTCCAGAGCGACTCGATATCGTAGCTGGTTTCGTTCACATTGAGGACGCGGTCCACATACTCCACGTCGTTGACGACGGCGGTCCCGGCCCAGGGTGAGCCAAGTAAGCAAGTCTTGGCCATCTCGCGCGCCAGCAGTCGGCTGGGTCCGATGCGTTCAGCGATCGGAAGTGAATGGGGTGCCAGCATCTCGGAGGCGTGGATCAATCGGTAGAGCGGCTGCCGGCTCACTTTTCCGTAAAGCATCACCGCCATCACACCGTGCGGTGCGAGGATATCGCGCAGGCGTCGCAACCCTGCACTCGGGTCGGAAAGATGGTGCAACACTCCAGACGAGTGGATCACATCAAATCCCCCTTCGGGCACTACCAGCCCTTGAAGCGTCATCAAGTCCACTTCTTGAAACTGGACGTTGCTGAGCTTGAGGCGTTTGGCCTCCGCGCGTGCTTCCTCCAGCGCGACGCGATTCAAGTCGGCGCCTAAGAACTGAATATCTGGCTGAAGTGCGGCCGCCCCGAGCAGCCCAACGCCGCGGCCACAACCCGCGTCGAGAACCCTGAGGGGCCCAGCCTGTTGACGTCCGCGCTCGACATGGCTCAGCAGCTGCCGCACGTCGTGATCGGAGCGGATGTTGGCCGTGCCGTGCGAAGGGTAGGGATACGCCTCGTACATGGCGCGCACGTTTTCAGTGATGGTATCCATGATCCCCAAGGGTAACGGAACTTCCCGGCGCCTAACACGCGGCCCGCCGGAAGGTGCGCGCGAGCCAGCGAATTTGAGCAATTGGGCGTGCCTAGCGCGACGTTTTTCGCGGCTTCTGCGCTTTTTCTTGGCAATGCCCTGAGCCGACGGCTAGAAGGCCTGCATCATGTTGGCAGAAACGCGCAGCACCCTTTCGGATCTTCAAGAGCGCGTTACCGCGCTAAGGGGGTCTCTTTGACGTCGCTCAGCTAAAGCGCGACATCGAAGAGCTCGATTCTATTTCAGCCCAAGATGGGTTTTGGGACGATCAAGAAAAGGCTCAGGCCACCATGCGGCGCCGGGCAGCGATGCTCGAGAAGGTCACGCTGGCAGAGAGCTTGGAGCGCGACGTCAGCGACGCTTTAGAGTTGCTTGAAATGGCGGCGGGCGAAAACGACGAAGCGATGCAAGTCGAAGTCGCTGACCAAGCCAACGAGCTAGACAGACGTGTGCGCAAGGCTGAGCTGACACGCATGCTGTCCGGCCCCGTCGATCACGCGAACGCCATCGTGAGTATTCACCCCGGTAGTGGTGGCACGGAGGCTAAGGATTGGGCTGAAATGCTGCTGCGCATGTACCTGCGTTGGTGTGAGCGGCGAGGATTTATCGTGGAAATGGTGGATTTCCAGGCGGGCGACGAAGCCGGTATCGACGGTGCGTCGTTCATTGTCCGTGGGGCCAATGCTTACGGCTACACCAAAGCTGAGATCGGTGTGCATCGCTTGGTGCGAATCAGTCCGTTTGATTCGAACGCGCGGCGGCACACTTCGTTCGTCGCTGTCGAGGTTGCCCCGGATATCGAAGATGAAATTGATATCGAGGTGAAAGATACCGACCTTGAGATCTCAACCATGCGTGCCGGTGGCAAGGGTGGGCAAAACGTCAACAAGGTGGAGACCGCCGTGCGAATGCGGCACTTGCCCTCGGGGATCATGGTCGTCTGTCGCGCAGAGCGTAGCCAGCACCAGAACCGGCGAATGGCTCTCAAGATGCTCAAAGCCAAGCTGTATGAGAAGGAAGAGTTGAGGCGCACCACCGAACGGCAGGAGGCCCAAGATGCCAAGGGCGATATCGCCTGGGGGCATCAGATCCGGAGCTATGTGATGCAGCCGTATCAGCTGGTGAAAGACCTGCGAACGGAACATCAAAGTAGCGACATCAGTGGCGTCATGGATGGCGATCTCGACGGCTTTATCGAGGCGTACTTGATGCAGAATGCCGATAAGCTGGCGAGCGCTGGTTCAGGCCGGCGCATTTAGAGCGCTATAGGCTTGGCGTGCCGCGTTGGGTCCGACCAAGCCGAAGCAGGCCGGAGTGGTTTGGGTGGATCTTTAGCGGGGGCCGCGCTATGCGCGATGGCTCAAACTGCCATGACAGAGCTAGACGAATCCGGAGAAGACGCGTTGATTCAGATCCGGCGCGACAAAGCCGAAGGTCTGCGCAAGCAGGGGAAGAACCCGTTTGCCAATGATGTCAGCGTGGCCGATCGCGCTCAGGTTCAGGCCATCCGCGAACAGTTTGCCGCGGCGCTGTTAGATCCGCCATCTGACTTGCGTTACGATCCGATCAAAGTTGCCGAGCTCGCAGGGGACGCCAGCTTCCATGTGCTCGGTCGTTTGATGACACGCCGAGGATTTGGCAAAGCCGTCTTCATGGAGTTCCGGGATGGCACAGGCACCCTCCAGCTGTTCGCCAAGAAAGATGTGATGGGGGAACATTTCGAAGCCCTGGATGCGCTGGATGTAGCCGATCACATTGAGGCGCGCGGCTCGGTCATGGTGACGAAGACCGGTGAGTTGACCATTTTAGTGACCGAGCTTCGAGTGTTAACCAAAGCCCTCAGGCCCTTGCCTGATAAGTGGCACGGACTCACGGCAGTCGATATTCGATACCGTCGGCGCTACGTCGATTTGATCGCAAATCCGAGCGTCGCCGCGGTTTTCCAAGCGCGCTCGCTGATTGTGCAAGGCGTTCGGGATTTCCTAGACCGTCGCAGCTTTCTCGAAGTGGAAACGCCCACGCTGCACCAAATTGTGGGCGGCGCCGTGGCGCGGCCTTTTGAGACGCACCACAACGCGCTCGACCTAGAGTTGTTCCTACGGATTGCTCCCGAGCTGTACCTAAAGCGCCTGCTGGTTGGTGGATTTGAGCGCGTTTATGAGATCGGGCGCTCGTATCGGAATGAAGGCATCAGCACGCGCCACAATCCCGAATTCACGATGCTTGAATTTTATCAAGCCTATGCCACCTGTGAAACGCTCACCCAAGTGGCGGAAGAGCTATTCCGGCATGTCGATCACTTCGTAGAAACGCGAATGGCCGAGCGTGGGCTAGGCTCTGATTATGCGGTGTTCAAAGCAGCTCGAGCTTTCACGTTGGATGAGCCATTTGCGCGCGTGCGGTTGAGCGAAGCGGTTGAGCGCGGTTTAGAGCAATCTCGGGTTGCCTCCTCGGTGCTGCCAGAACTCGCGAGTGTGGCCCCGAGCCGTCAGCAAAAGGGAGCCGATCAGTCGCTGTTGAAGGCGTTGGCAGAAAAGCTGAAGGCCACCTCGGAGCGGGCGCGTGCTGTGGATTGGCGGAATTTGGGCTTGGCACTGGCCGGCTGTGGTTCAGACGGAGAACGCGCGTTTGTGGCGTATGAGTACCTGGCTGAGCCGTTTCTTGCGCAGGATTTCCGCTCGACGAACATGGATAAGAGTCTGCCCGTGTTCATCTTGGATTATCCAGCGGAAGTTTCCCCGCTGGCTCGCCGCAAAGACACTGACGCCACGCTCGTCGATCGCTTCGAACTCTTCATTGAGTGTCGTGAGCTGTGCAATGCCTTTAGTGAGCTCAACGATCCGGAGGATCAAGCTCAGCGCTTTCGCGAACAAGTCGAGAAAAAGAGCCAAGGTGCGGAAGAAACCATGGATTACGACGAGGACTACATCATGGCGCTCGAGCACGGGATGCCTCCCGCCGCAGGTTTCGGCATGGGCATCGATCGACTCGTGATGGCGCTCACTTCTCAGGCATCCATTCGCGACGTGATTGCGTTTCCGCTCTTGCGTCCGGAGTCTTGATGACCCCGAAGCTTCCTAGTCCACCACGCGGCTTCGTCGAGCTCGCTTCCGAAAAGCTCCACCACCTTTGGTCTGCCATCGGTGAAGGTGGACGTATTTCCGTCGCGGGCGCCGCTGGTTTATTAGTGCTTTTTGGTATCGTGATGGGCCTTCGGAGTCTGGGGCGGAGCCGAAAGCGCGGAATCTTATTGGGCATTACGGGCCTGTGCTTGGTGTGCTTTGTGGCGCTTGGCAGCTGGTCGTTGACGTTGCCCGAGCCTCGCGGAAGCTTCTTCAACATTTGGCATCAAGTGATTCGAGTTGGCGGTGCGCTTGCTGGGACGGGCTTTGTGGTTTCGTTTATGGCCTTGGCAGCCCCGCTCGTTTTGGATCGCATGGAGGGGCGAGGCTTTATCCCGTTCATTGCTTCTCGGCACATGCGTGCGAGCAAGAGCGGATTTTTGACGGTGATTTCGTTTCTCTCGATTATCGGCGTTGGCGTGAGTTCGTTCGCCTTATGCGCCGTGGTTTCGATTATGGGCGGCTTTGGCGCCGATTTGAAACGCAAGATCTTGGGAAATAATGCTCATGTGCGGATTGAGGCTCGCGAATCGAGTGGTTTTTCCGACTGGCGTAGCACCCTGGAGAAGGCAGCCAGGGTGCCCGGCGTGCGTGCGGTGACTCCGGTGGTGACTGGCGAAGCCGTGGCTTCCAGTTCCTCGAACACGGGAGGCGTTCTGCTGCGCGGGATCGACCCTGAGTCGATTGGGAACGTGATCGACCTCGTGAAGAACATTGAGGTGGGTCGCTTCGAGTATCTGAAGAACCCCGCGGCTTTGCTCAAGTTGGAGCCCAACGAGCCGATCGGGATTGGCCCTGGCGGGCAGCTGTACCTCAAAGGGCCGAGCCTGGATCCGTACCTCGACGAACCCGATTTGGACCCCGACGTTCGTGACACAGTGGAGGCGGCGGCGGCGGATCCGGGTTTGATCGTGGGTCGGGAGTTGGCGAAAACGCTCCACGTCTATGTCGGGGACGAGGTAACGCTCGTGTCTCCCATTGGGGATTTGGGTCCGATGGGTGTCTTGCCCAGAACGCGCCGCTTCCGGATCGCTGCGATCTTTTACAGCGGGATGTACGAATACGACGCCGCGCACGCCTACATGCTGCTGGACACCGCCCAAAGCTTCCTCGATATGGGCCAAAATATCAGCGCCCTGGAAGCCAAGGTAGAGAAGGCTGAGGAGGTCGCACCTGTTACGGCAGGCTTGGCGGAGCTCGTGCGCGGGCGTGACCTGTTGGTTCGCGATTGGAAGGAGATGAATAAGAATCTCTTTTCTGCGCTCAAGCTCGAAAAGATCGCGACCTTCATCATCTTATCGATTGCTATCACCGTGGCAAGCTTCTGTATCTTGTGCACCTTGCTTTTGATGGTGACCGAGAAGAGCAAGGAGATTGCCATCTTGAAGGCACTCGGCGCCAGTGATGGTGCGATTTTGCGCATCTTTATGACCGAAGGTATGATGATCGGCGGGGTTGGCACCGTGTTCGGCGTGGTAACGGGCCTGGCCTCGGCGTTGTTTTTGCTTTGGTTCGGAGTGCGTTTGGATCCTGACGTGTATTACGTGGATCGGCTTCCGATCTCAGTTGAACCCTTGGATTATGTATTGGTGGCGGCGAGCGCAATGCTGATCACGACGCTCGCGACCTTGTATCCAGCGCGGGCGGCGAGTCGCTTGCCACCGGTGGATGGGATCCGTTACGAGTGAGGAGCAAACGTGGCTGAAGCACTGGTTATTATAGAGGATCTGCACAAGCGTTTCGAGCACATGGGGCAGATGCTGCATGTGCTGAAGGGCATTGATCTTTGTCTGTATGAGGGTGAAGTGGTGAGCATCGTGGGGCCCTCGGGAGCTGGGAAGAGCACCTTGATGCATTGCATCGGTACGCTCGATCTGCCAAGCAGCGGGCGCATCCGGCTTGCAGGGGAGGAGCTCACCACCATGAGTTCATCGCGCCTTGCGGCTGTGAGAAATCGCGCGATTGGATTTGTATTTCAGTTTCACCATTTGTTGCCCGAGTTCAACGCACTCGAGAATGTAATGTTGCCCGGGTTGATTCAGGGTCGGTCCAAGAAGGATATGGCCAAGCGCGCAGGTGCCTTGCTTGAGGAAGTTGGGCTCAGCCATCGCCTCACGCATCGGCCGGGTGAGCTGAGCGGTGGCGAGCAGCAGCGCGTGGCAGTGGCACGCGCGTTGGCTCTTGATCCCAAATTGCTGCTTGCCGATGAGCCCACCGGAAATCTGGACAGCGCAACGAGCGAGGCCATCCATGAGCTTTTTTTCCAGATCAATCGTGAGCACGGCACCACGATTGTTGTCGTCACTCACAATTCTGCCTTCGCCGAGAGTATGCCGCGCGTGGTTCGGATGGTGGATGGGCGTGTGGTGCAAGATGATGTGAAAGCGCAGCGCTCCCCAGGTTCGGTCCCGGCAGCGTCGCCTCCTCAGCCTTAACGGACTGGCAGAATCATCACTGGGTCACCCACCTGGAGCTCCAGGTGGAGGGCCACACTCTTCGGAAGGATAAGATCCGGGGCAGGTTCGACGTCGGCGAGCACGGCCTTGAAGAACGGTGCGTCCGCATACTGTCGGGCCACGAGGCTGTGCCGGGCTTCCGAAGCTTGGTGTTCGGCTCGCCCGGGCGGCAGGGTTCGAGCTACAGCGCATTCGGCGTCTGGCAAGATGTACCCAACGCGCTCACGTGTCGCCGCTTTGATCAGCGAAACTTCCGAAGTGTTAGCAACAAAGTGCGGTCCTCCGTCGAAGGGATCGATCCGGTTGGCGTACTTGAACCCAATCCGACGCAACATACTCTCAACGCCGCGTGTCTGCTCGCCTACTTTCCCGATCGCAGCTTGCGCGGACTCGCTGAGAACCGACGCGTAGATGGGCTCCATCGGAAACAGGTCACGAATAAAGTCCTTGTTTTCACTCGAGAAAAGATCGGCATCGGCATAGCTCATGTCGGTGAAATGCCAGCCCAAAGCCTCCCAAAGCGGGCTTTTACCGTCTGCGGAAAGTGGGGGTAGGAGCTCTGCCAAGATTTCGTCCTGGAAGAGCGTGCGGTGCGTGGCAATGAACAGGAACCGCACGTACGAAATCAGAAGGCCGAGGCGCTCCGGGGACCGTCGATATTCCGGGCGTACCACCAGCCCTCCGAGCTCGGTGGGCCCCGCATACGAAAATCCCAGGCGTAGCAGCGTGTGATGAAAATGCTTGTCGAGGGTGCGCGAATATTTCTCTTCGTCGATCACATCAAAAAAAATGTAGGGGGCGTCACGACGCCCCAGCTGGGCGACTATCGTTGAGGTGCCGACCGCCACCTTCTGCTCGGTGTCCTCAAGCACGAACACATACTTGCGTTTCGTAGGGTCCGTGATGGCACCTCGGAAGCTCTGCTCGGAGTGCGCTAGGAGCTTGCGAATATGCGGGCGGCTGTCGGGAAGATTGACGGTATTGAGATACCGCGCGAGCTGCATGAAGGCGTCTTCATCCGAAGACTGGGCTCCGCGGATTTCGTAACGAGCCATGGCCCTCAGTGTACAGGGGGTAGTCCTCCGGCGCTGCAAACTCCAGATTCAGTCTGATTTTGGCGTTCGCCGAGCAATCTGTCGGAGAAATTTCGCGAATCCAGACAGCTTTCCATTGCCCCACGCAGGTTTTCGGGGGAGCTGCGCCCAGGTTTCGTGATAAGCACGGCGCCGTGTCCCCTGAGTGGTCTTTTCCGCGCGCCGAGTCACTACCCACCTATGCCTTCCTGGCCGCAGATGCGGTGAAGGCCGAGGCCCTGGCGCAGGGGGCGGACATCATCGATCTGGGTCTGGGCAATCCCGACCAGCCTACACCGCCTGAGATCGTTGAGCGCCTTGAGGTCGCCGCACGCGTCGGGAGGAACCATCGTTATCATCCAGGGCCGGGTGTCGCCCCGCTTCGCCAAGCGTTGGTCGAGTGGTACGCGCGGCGCTACAATGTCCGTTTTGACGCTGAGCGGGAAGTCATCGTTACCATGGGCGCGAAGGAGGGGATCAGCCACCTGTGCCTCGCGATTCTTGATCACGGAGATACGGTGATTGCGCCCGATCCCTGTTATCCGATTCATCGTGGAGGTCCGCTGATTGCCGGAGCCGATGTGCTGAACTATGCGGCCAATTCTGGCGTTGAGCCGGCACGTGCCTTGGAGGCGTCATTTGCGCAGGCGAAGGTCGAAGGGCGACGCGTTAAACTGGTGATCGCGAACTATCCGCAAAATCCGACGGGTCTGACTATCACCCGCGCTATGCTCCATGATTTTCTACGCGTGGTGCAGCGCGAAGGGGCGCTTCTGCTCCACGATCTTGCTTATGCGGATTCTGATTTCCAGACGCGACACGCCCCGAGCATCTTTGATTGCGGAATTGATTCCGAAGACGTGAAGAAGTTCGCCGTGGAGGTCTATTCCATGTCCAAGAGCTACAACATGCCCGGGTGGCGCGTGGCCTTCATGGTAGGAAATGAGCGGATGGTGCGAGCACTCGGCCACCTGAAATCCTACATGGATTACGGGACCTTCGCGCCGCTTCAGCTAGCTTCGGCTTGGGCGCTCACACACGGTGATCACTTGGTGGACCAGATCCGAACTCGCTATTTTGAGCGCGCACGCGTGCTCGTGGATGGGCTCCGCAACGCCGGCTGGGACACGGTGACGGCGCCCCAAGGCACGATGTTCCTCTGGGTGCCTCTGCCGGAAGTTTGGCGAGCAGAGGGCTCGCTGGTGGCCACAACGCGCTTGATTCAGCAGGCACACGTCGCGGTGTCACCGGGGAGCGGATTTGGTCCTGGCGGGGAGAATTTCGTTCGGTTTGCGCTGATTGAAGATGCTCCTCGATTGATCGAAGCGAGCGAGCGCCTGGCTCCGCTGCTCAAGGATTCCGCACCGCGGAGTCAGCAATCTTCCTAGCGACCTTCTAGGTGGCGCTGGATTTCGTCGGGCACGAGCCCGTAACCTTCAGCGGCCGCTAAGAGGGCCGCATTGGAGGGAAGCTCCGTGAGAAAGAGACGAGCGTAGGGCGTGCCGCTCAGACCGTGCACACGTTTGACGAGCGGTTGCATGCCGCGGAACACCGCTTCGCGCGCAGCATCGGCATTGTCTTGGCGGAGGAGCGCGTTGTGAAGAACGAGATAGACCTGCGATTCATTGAGTAGGCTCGCAGCGCCTTGGTCCACTAGGGCAGCTGCTTCATGAGCGAGCGCTTGCGCCTGCGAAACGCGATCATGTCGCAATTCGGCTTCTGCCCACATGGCCAGTGCGACAGGTAAGAGGTCTCGGTGGCCCATGGCTCGATAGGCTTCAGCGGCCATCTTGAGCAGGGCAAGCGCGCGGTGATTCGCACCCTCAGCATTGGCCCGCAAAAGCTCGCAACCACGATAAAAAAGGATCCCTAGGTTGGCGCGATCGGGTGGCGCCCAAACACCGCTCGCGGATGCATCGGCATCGGTGCGAGCCTCCGCGAGGTGAGCGTCGAGCCGACGATCGCTGCCGAACGTAGCCGTCCAGCCAAGGAGATTCATCTGGGCGTGGCGCACGGCGCCCCCGCTCCCGATTGCGTCAGCAAGGGCCAGGCCTGCCTCAAGGGCGGCGCGTGCTTCCTGGCGAGCACCGATCGTGGTGAGGGCAAAGCCGAGGTTGGTGGTGAGCATGGCTTCGCGCTCTTTCAGGCTGGCCCCGCGCGCTGCCACGACGGCGTTGCGTCGAGCTTCGAGTGCGGCGCTCAAAGCGCCTTGGCTTTGGCGGACGATAGCCTGCGCTTGATAGGCGTCCACCGCCGCCGGCTTTAAATGATTGACCTCCGCAAGCAGCAGCAGCCGCTTGATCTCCAGGTTAGCCTCGGCGAATTTTCCAGCAAATGCGCAGCGCGACGCGAGCACGGCTGAACAGCGCGCCTCTTCGGGATGTAGGCCTAGGCGTGCCGCGTCATTTCGGGCCTTGGCTAACCGCTCATCAATCTCGACCCCGGTGCCTCGCGCATCATCGAAGCGGGCGCTGGCGCCCCTGGCTAGAACCGCACTCGGTTCGTCGTAAGTATTCTCGATGAGTGCTAAAATAGCCGTTTCTCGGTCCGCCGCTCGGGGATCGATGCGGCTCCAGGCTTCATCCAGGTAGCTCGCGCATTGAAAGCCGCTCGGCTTATCTTTGGCGAACGTGAGCGCTCTTTCGGCCATTTTTACGGCATCCGAGAGCGCGTTCGTGGCTAATGCACGCTCCGCCGCGCGAGCCCAATGTTGCGCGGCAGCCTCGTGCTGCCCGCCCAAATCAAAGTGCCCAGCCACCACCGCCGCATCTTCACCCATGGACGCTAACCATTCAGCTGCGAGCGTATGGAGTTCTCGCCGTTCCCGTTCTCCGAGCGCACCGTAGGCGACATCGCGGACCAACGCGTGCTTCATCACCCATTCCCGAGGTCCCGAGAAACGCGATCCGGTTTGTTCGACTAGAACCTCAGCACTCGCCAGGGCGCTCATCAAGCTCTCGGCGTGCGGCATCCCCAGGGCCTCCAGGGCTGAGTCCCAACACGTGAGGCCCAATACGCTCACCCGTCCGAGAGCGTCGCGACATTCCTCGTCGAGCGTGTCCAGGCTTGCTTGAATCGCAGCTTCAATCGTGGGGGGGAGCGCCGCGCTCTCGCCCTTCGAAGCCAAGCGGGCCAGCTCTTCGGCAAAGAGTGGCAAGCCGGAGGCGCGTTCAGCGATGAATTCCACCAGGGCTTCTGCTGCTTCTTCGCCCAACAGGCTCCTCACGATGGTGCGAATGGAGCGCTTCGAGATCGGACGTAGCTCCAGGCGGACGTGGTCGCGCAACGCGAAGCGGGCCGACTGTTCACCCCAAAAACCAGGTCGAATCAGCCCCATCACCAAGAGCGGGCGCGCCGTGGCTCGCCCCAAGAGGTGGTCGAGCCAGCCCAGGCTTTCAGGATCCGCCCATTGGAGGTCCTCCATGATGATCGCGGTCGGATCATTGTGGATCACTTGGAGGACCAGATCTGTCATGGCGAGCCAAAGCACATCGCGGGCACCGCGTGGATCGGCACCGGGCGGCAACGGCTCATTGGCGAGCAAACGGGAGAGGACTTCGCGGTTTGCCGTTGTCAGCTCACTTCGTGTGGCAGCGCCCAAGCGGGCGATAATTGCAGCTTCGGCTTCTTCGGGGGACGCGCCCTTCGGTAGCTCAATAATGGTGCGCAGTACGTCCGCCGCGGCGCCAAGCGCATGCCCCCGCGCGTACGCTTCGCTTCTCTGAAGGATGACGTGGGGCGGTCTCGCATGGGCTGCCAACCGCGACAAAACCTCGCGGCGCAGGCGTGTCTTCCCGATGCCGGGTGGCCCGGTGAGCGTCACCAACACGGGCGTCGAATCGGTGGTGGATCGCTCGAAAGCCGATAAAACTTGGGCCAGTTCCGGATCTCTTCCCACGAAGGGCGCACCGCTTGTGGTGCGCGGGCCGCGAGTTTGCTCGCCAACCAACGCCGAGCCATCGTCGCGCGCTCGAAACTCATAGCGGCCACGCCCCAGCTCACTCGTCGTCACATCCGCCACAGTCGTGCCGGGCTCGGCATCGCGCGCGAGTGCAGAGGCCCGATCCACAACCTCTCCGACGGGCAAGACGCGCCCATGCGGCGTGGCCCAATTCAGGCGTGTGCGACCACTGGCTACACCAACCCGAGCACCACTGCGTGCCAGGCGGCGGGCAAGCTCAAGGGCCACTTGTGCTTCATTGCCCAGCGCCAGCTCAACGCCTAAATGCGCGACGATCGACTGCTGCCCGAGCGGCACGGCGGTTGCGCCACGATGGCGGAGGTGCTCAAGCGCACGTTCGCGTGAGGAGGCTTTGTCGAAACCCAGCGCGACAATGGACGTGATCAGCCGCGAGGCACCTGAGCCCAAGCGTGTTGAAACCGCGGGCTCCGAAAGATCCACCCAGCTGTTGCGGCCGCCCTCGCTGAGCACTTCACTCAGGGCTTCATAAACCTCACGGATGGAGCTTGGGCGCTGCTCCCGCTCAGTTGCCAACATCTGGCTGACGATGTCGTCAAGCAGCGGTGACACGCCGCTCCGAAGCTCGCTCAGGCGCGGCGGAGGGGTTGCTACTAAGCGAGCGAGAGTCGCGATGGCCGTCGGGCCCACGTGCGGAGGCCTTCCGGAGACCAATTCAAAGAGCGTGGCTCCAAGCGAATAAATATCCGAGCGTGCATCCACGCTGCCATCACAGCGTGCTTGTTCGGGGGCCATGTAAGCCGGCGTTCCAACCACGTCGCCGGCGATTGAAACTTGCACACCACGTGCTGCCGCGACTCCAAAATCCACCAGCTTTGGCGAAAAATCGAGCCCGTACTCCGGATCGGGCGTTGCACACAGGAAGATGTTCCCGGGCTTGATATCTTGATGGACAACACCTGCACCGTGGGCGTACTCAAGTGCGCGGGCCACCAAGAGCGTCAGCTGCACCGCCTCGACGATGCTGAGCGGAGTGTGTCTTTGGCGGTGCGCAAGATCCTCGCCCTCGAGCCATTCCATCGCAATGTAAGGGCCGCCCGTCTCCTCAAAAACGCCGTAGGCGATCGTTTTTACGATGCCTTCATGATGGAGTCCGCTTAAGAGCTTGCCCTCCTGGCCGAGCTTGGATTCTTGTTCAGGCGCGCTGCCAACTTCAGCGTCGATCAGCTTGAGGGCTGTGTAACCTTGAGAGACAAGATCAAACGCTCGGTAAACGATTCCCGCCCCGCCGCGCCCAACTTCTTTTTCGACGATGAAGCGTTCTCCGACGCGACGGTCGAGAGGCAAGTGGGAAGTCATAACAATCGACCAGCGTAGCGACGCTAAAGCCACGCGTCTAGCTTCTGCCTGGGGAGCTTAACGCGTGCGCGCAATCCGCCGCCGAGCCTTCGGCTGATCACTTGGAACGGTTTGGACGAAGGGATCGGGAGCCAAAGAGGCTTCATCGCCCGCTGAACTGAAACCTCCCGACAGCACGTCTGCGAGGGAAAGCGTCGGTTGTGTGCAGGCCAGCGTTGCGCGGAGCAACACACTTTGAAGCTCCAGATCGTTGGCGGGCCATGGATGCTCAATCAAAGCTCTGAGAGCTCCCTCGCCGATTCCGATCGGCTCTCCGCGGAGTGCCATTCCGAAACGCGCTAGATGGCCTAGGATGAGCGCTCGCAGATCTTCTGGCCGGTCTGCCAGGCACGGCAGGCTGAGGGCAGAGCCTTGAAACCAGCGAACGAGCGGCTTGCTCAAGGCGCCTGTCGACGCACACTCGTTGTAGGTGTTGAGTGAGGTGAGGTAGAGTCTGGGTGCAGGGAGTTCGCCGGGCTGTCGCTGATCTTGCCGGAGCAACCAACGTGCAATTTGGTGCTGAATGGGTGCGGGCAGGGAAGTGCCGTGTCGAATGACCAGAGTGCCCCCATCTACGAGCTGCAGTGGTGATCGCTCGGCGTCGTCCCAGGTGTGCTCGCTGTGAGCCGCGCTACCCGATCCATCCACGACGACAAATGGGCCACCAGCGCGGGGGCTGGCCAAATGCGCAAACGCCAGCCAGGCTGTGGCATCGGTGCCGGCGGCACTCTTGACGAACAGATGGGAGTTGCTGCGCCCCAACTGGGCCAGGTGTTCAAGCGTTAGCTTGGAGGTAGCGCTGTAAGTGGAGCGCACGAGCTCGCCTTGGTAGGTTTCCGCCAGGGAGGAGTTCTTCGCAGCATCCAGCGCCACGATTCTAAGCAGGCGTGCGCACTCACTTTCGGTCACGAGCGCGGCGTCTCGGGCCTCGAGTTCGCGCTCTCGGGAGCGCGCTAGAGCAGAAGAAATGGCTAGAAGTGCGCTGATTCTGTCTGCCAGCAGACGCACCGCGCGCGCCTCTTCGAGGGTCATCGCGGAGGTTCGGTTCCCACGGGGCAAGAGCAAGAAACCAAGTGCACCATCGACATCCACGATGAGCGTTGCCGAGAAGGCGCGGCGTGCCTCGAACCACGCCAAGATCGGCCGTACCTCGGGGTAACGTACCTGGGCGGCTTCGAGTGCCTCGCGGCGCAACGTGCGTTCGGGCTCGGCGAGAGCTAGCTCGTGAAGCCGCTCCGGAGCGCTCGAATGCTCCGAGTGCAGGTAGCCGGCGCGGTCAACACTCAGAACCTCGGGGGGCGAAGCACGCCACAATTCGGGTCGATTGCCGACCACATGCGTCGCCTGTGTGAGCGCCAAGAGCGTGGCTTGAATGGCGGCGTCAGGTTCTGGCTCAAGAGCGCCGCGACTAGCAGCTTCCACGGCGTCCAGCCAACGTGATTGTTCAGGGCCAAGCGGCTTAGCCACGGCTCGAGCCACCAAACCGATCGCGGTGGCGATAGGGAGTGCGCTGAGGAATAAGGTTCCAGCATGCGCCGGGAACTGACGAATCAGTGCACCGCCGAGCAGCAAGAGCGGAGCTCCCGGGAGCAGCACGGCCAAAAGCCCGCGCAATAGGCTGGAAACACGCGTGGGTTCGGCGGTGGTCGCGGTCCAAGCGATCGCAAGCGCAGCCACCAACACCCCGCTCGGCAACACTCGGTCGGGAGGGCCGACATCCAAGAGTGCGGCTGGCAACGCGACAAAGAATACCGTTAGCGAAAACGCCCATGCCCCCACTGCACGATCGCCCGCTCCCAACTCGTAGCGCCGAAGAATACGCACTCGCCAGGAAGCCGCCAGAAAAACGAGCAAGGTCCCGGTAGCGGCGGTGGTGGTCACGTAGTCGATCGCCAACGGATCGATGCGTACCCAATCCGGTGCTATCGAACGTGCCGCGGGGAGCACCACGGCCAGGGCCCAAAGAAACGCGGTGAATGCGGCAGCGTCGAGTGACTCGGTTGCAGGTTTCGGAATGAGTAACCCGCCGAGTGTTCGAATCCTAGCGAGCGCAACAAGCGCACCGACCGCAGCGATACCTGTAGCCAGATTGGCCATGGCGTCAAAGGCTGGGTGTCCAAGGGGCCCTGAGCGAGCCGCGAGCCACAGCGCGAATCCAAAATACGTCGCCCCAAGAGCACGTTTGGCGCTCTCCGCGACTGTGTCTTGGGCTTCAGTATTCAGCCGAATTTGGCGCCACAAAAGGGCGAGCCCCAATGGAATAACAGCGAGCGCCAGCCACGGCAGATAGCCACCACGCGCCTCGGCCGCGGCAAAGCAGACGTAAACGATAACGCCGAGCGGGAGCCAGAAAGTGCGGAAGCTAGCCGGCACGCTCAGAGCCTAGCGGGATCCGCTAGTTTTTCCCACTTTTACCGAGGCGGGAGAGCTCCAGGTAGCGAAGCTCCGGGCCCTTGACCGCAAAGAGTTGAACCGCAAAAAGCGGAGCTTTCCCGGAGGGCGTAAAATCGTGGGTCAAGCCCGGTTCGATCTGGATGATGCTACCTGCTTTCACCGGATACGCCTTGGCCCCCAAGCTCATCACACCATCTCCGGACAGGAGCACGAGGTGCTCCCATTCCGTTTGATGGACGTTCTTTGGGATGGCGCCGAGCGCATCGGCAGTGAGTAGCCCCAAGCTCGCAACGCTTGGGATTGGTGATTCACCACCCAAGGCCAACCGCGCCGAGAATCTGTTGTTTCCCCAAGTGGTTAAGGGCGTTTTTGTCAGTTCAAGCACACGCATGCCCGCCTTCACCGCGCTTTTGGCTCGAAGGCGATTGGACTCTGCGATGGCCTGAAGCAATGGGCCCTGCTTCGAAACAACAGCGACCACTAGCGTCGAGTTCGTAACGGCGCTCAAGCTAAGGCCAGCACCGTCGGCTTGGACTAAATGCCAGGGTTCCAGATTGGCGGTCTGAGCTTGGGCCGAGGAGGCAGCCAAGCTGCCCTTGATGACAAGCGCGTACAACTCGACAGCCTCGTTTTCAGGAAACACCACGGTGGAGCCTTCGGCGATCTGATGGACCCAGAGCGCGGCATTGGGCGCTTGACTGGAGAGCTTAGTCCGAGTGAACTCGCGCATTGGGACCACGCTTGAAAGCGAACACACCACCTTGTCGCACCTCATCTCCTGGTCAAATGTTGGAAGTTCGGGCGCCACGAGCTCAGGCGTCTGAACTGGCGCTGACATTCCAGTTGAGGCGGTTGAAACTGGCTTTTGCGAGGCTGGGGTTGCTCCAGGCTTCGCGTTAGCTTGCGTGGCTTCTGGAACTCGGGTTACCTGTGAGGTTGGCCCTGTCGGATTCAGATGAATCATTGGGCCGGTGCACCCGAGACCGCATACGAATAAAAGGCCCGTGAGTAGAGCTTGGAGATCCTTCGAAAGCTGTCGCCGCATCCGCGAGAGCCAATCTCTGTTACAGCTCTGGGTCAAGCATTTCCGTTCGGAAAGCGGTCCTCGGGGCGTCAATATACGTTTTGGCACGAGCCCACAGCTCTTGGGTAGCGCGGAAATCAAGCTATGAAGAAAACCTTCATCCTCGACACCAACGTTCTCTTGCACGATCCCAACGCGATCTTTAAATTCGAGGACAATGACCTAATTATTCCGATTTATGTGATCGAGGAAATTGACACCTTCAAACGGGACTCGAATGAGAGGGGCCGGAATGCCCGTGCTGTTTCGCGGGTGATCGACGCGCAGCGTGGGCGTGGCTCGCTCGCTCAGGGGGTGTCTATTGGCGATCAGGGAGGCACCTTGCGCGTGTACGTTCCGGCACGGCGCCCGGAGCTTGCCATGGCGCTCCGTCCAAGCTCTGGCGATCACGCCATTTTGCAGGCTGCGATCGAGCTTCGAGACCAATCGCCCGAGCGGCCAACGATCTTTGTGACGCTGGATGTGAACCTCCGTATCCGCGCCGACGCGTTTGGGCTCGTGACGGAAGTTTACGAAAACCAAGCCGTCGATATCGAACACCTTGATACGGGTATCGTCGAGCTCCCGATCACAAGCGACGAGATGGATTCCTTCTTTGCACACGGAGGCCTCGAACCGAGCGGGAAGGATCAGCTGTATTCGAATCTATCAGTCCTTCTGCGCGATGATTCACCGAAACAACGAACGGCGCTCGGACGCTACAATGTCGCCGAGAAACGCGTGCGCGCGCTGCAGGTTCCTAAAGAGGGGATCATGGGGGTTCGCCCGCGGAATAAAGAGCAGACGTTCGCGCTCGATCTTCTGATGGATGATTCGGTACGGCTCGTCACTTTGGTTGGGAAGGCGGGCACCGGGAAGACACTGTTAGCGCTCGCGGCGGGCCTGAAGCGCACACTCGAAGATGGCGTGTACACGCGGCTCTTAGTGAGCCGGCCAATCATGCCGTTGGGGCGAGATCTGGGGTATTTGCCGGGTGCTGTTGAAGAAAAGCTCAATCCTTGGATGCAACCTATCTACGACAATTTGGACTTTTTGTTGGTAGCGGGAGGCGCTCGGCGGCGCGGACTCAAGGGCATCGATGATCTATTCGCCGGCGGCCAAGTGCAAGTTGAGCCGTTGACTTATATCCGAGGTCGATCGTTGCCAGCGCAGTACGTGATTGTCGATGAGGCTCAAAATCTAACCCCACATGAGGTCAAGACGATCGTGACCCGTTGCGGCGAAGGCACCAAGATAGTGCTCACCGGCGACCCGTATCAGATCGACAATCCTTACGTGGATAGCGCCACCAATGGCCTCACGGTTGCCGCTGATCGCTTGCGCGGTGAGAACCTCGTGGGGCACATCATGTTGAGCCGTGGGGAACGCAGCGAGCTCGCCAATTTGGCGGCGAACAAACTCTAGGATGCCGGGCGCGGACGCCGAACAGATCGGGCGCCTCTTGGTCTTGGCTGAGCGCTCGATTGCGCTGCTCGGCAGAGTGACCCCCAACAATTTTCGCTCCGAATGTGAGGCGCTGTTAACCGAGTGGCGTTCCGGCCATGTTCGGTTGCCGTGTTTTCTGTATCCAACGCGCACGCCTCTGCCGAGCGGACTGAAATCCGCGCTCAAGACCCTAGCTCTTGGGCCTCCAGCCGCCGAAATTTGGCAGTCCCTGCAGCAAGCGCGCGCCGGGGAGCTCTTGTTGGAGGCTGAGCTGGCAGAAGCCGTGGGTACTCCGAGTTTTGCGGGCTTGGCTGAGCAACGATATCGGTCCGACGATAAACGGCTTGAGGAAGCCGCGCTGCTGCTGGCGAAGACTTGGGCCGAGCTTGACGAATTCACTGACAACCGGCGTGACGAGTCGACTGACGACAGGCCCGACGAACCCCCCACGCGTTCGCACCTGAGCGATGATCTTCGAGATCCGAACAGCTTAGGCTCATTGCTACAAGCCGAGATCGGCAGGCGTAAATTGCCATTTCGATTGAGCTTTGATCGGGAATTAGTGAGCTTGGCCGCCGTGGGCGCGGGTGTGATCGGAGTACGCTCCGGAGTTAATCTGTCGCTTCACGAAGCGCAACGCGTGGTGGTGCATGAAATTTCTGGGCACGCTGAACCCCGCACGCGAGCACAAGAGATCGGCAACCCGCTCTTCCTCGTCGGAACGGCAGGTGGCTTCGAGGACGAAGAGGGCCGGGCGCTGCTCCTAGAAGAAAGGGCAGGCTTTCTGGATGCACGGCGTAAGCGTCAAATTGCAGCTCGACACCTCGCCGTTGTGGCCTTGCGTTCCGGCGCAAACTGGGTCGAAGTTGTAAGAAAATTGGCTGATTGGGATCTCGACCTGCCAAGTGCTATCGAGGTCGCCTCTCGCGTGTTTCGTGGCGGAGGCTGGGGCCGCGAGCAGATCTACTTGCCAGGTTACTTGCGGGTTAAGGCCGGCCTCGCAGCTGAGCCCGATCTTGAAAACTGGATGAGCCAGGGGCGGATCAGTCTGGCCGCTGCGCGCCAGCTAACGCGAGCTGCTCGCGTGGCTTACTGAGCAGCGAAGTCACGATCAGCGTGAGGAATCCGAGCGGGATGGTCACAATTGCCGGCTGGCTGAACTTCATGATCGAAAGGGCCGGATCCAGGTTGTACACGTTCTTATACGTCTCGGCTGAGAGCAGGATCCAGGCGAGTGAAGAGAGCATGCCCACCACGATGGCCCAGGTGATCCCCTGCTTGGTGGTGCGCCTCCAGAACAG
>Ga0105048_10001660_pt1 | contig 36065 bp, 25 predicted proteins | sample MAT05_FD_78382 | JGI IMG/M metagenome (GOLD analysis project Ga0105048, IMG submission 78382) | Freshwater microbial communities from Lake Fryxell liftoff mats and glacier meltwater in Antarctica - MAT-05 | ecosystem: Environmental > Aquatic > Freshwater > Ice > Liftoff microbial mat | place... | reverse complement strand
TCGTAGATGCCGCGGTCGGTGAAGGCCCAGTTGTAGTGGGCATGCCCGCCGACCGGAACGTAGGCCAGATCCTTGGAGGAGATGCCGTCGTTGCTCGCCGCCCAGACGACCGGCGTGCCGGCCTGATTGATCTGATACAGGCTGAACCTGCCCGGCCCGCGGACAGCGACCACGTCCATGCGGAGCCAGGGCGACGAGCTGTTCACGCGTGTGTCGTTCGGCCGATACGGCGCGAACGTGCCCGCCGGAGTCCCTTCGCCGCTGATGCCGACGTACGGCAGGGCCGTGTTCTGAGATTGGGGCAGGATGTAGACGCTGCCGGAGCTTCCCGCTCCGAGGAACGAAAAAGCCGAACCGGTCGGCGCCGTGACCTTGGCCGAGGTGGGCAGATAGGTCAGAGTCGCTTCCGTCGTGGTGAAGACGTTGGCGTCCGCGTTACGGTATCGTTGGTTCCAGTTCGAATTCGCGTAATCGAGCCGCACATCAACGTGCTCGGAGGTGATCAGCGTCGAAAAGAGCGCAGGCGTGCAGCGGTCCTCGAGCGCAATCAGCGTCAGGCTTTCGGTCGTGCGGGCAGGCTTCGATTTCATCGGTCAAGACCTCGACGGAGTGTGGCGGCAGCAAATGACGACCATTGCCCATCAGACGGGATTATGCCGATTCCCATCCGATTGCAACGGTTCATCGTCGAAATGAAGACGGTCCATCTCCCCTCACGGTTGGCGCCGGGACTTTAATCGGATCGCACGCCCTGATCGGATTGTTGCATCGTGCCGCGAAGAACGCTTAAAGCGGCGGCAAGGCAAAATTCGCGTTCGTGTCCGCCCATTGCTTAAGTTGACTGCCCGCAAGAAACTCCACGTGCCCGTCTGCGTAGAGATAATTCGCACCGCCCGACGCATGAATCGGGTCCGTCGGGTTATAGCCGAAGGCATCCGGCTGGATGTCGTCGATGATGCGGTTCCAAACGCCCGTCGGCACCTTGAACCAGTTTTCGGAATGCGTGTGGTCGTTGTAGACGGACACCCCACGGTGAAAGGCTCCGGTGAAGGTGGTGATGGTCCGGCTCGTCGCGGGCATCGTGTTCAGGTTCCGCTGTGATCCTGCCACCGGCTCGGTCGTATACTCGTTCATCACGTAACTGGTGCCGCCGAACTTGGCGATCGTCTCGGCCCGCGGATCGGTGGGACAAATGCGGATGGCATTGACGTTTTCCAAGTACGGTCCGAGTTGATAGATCCAGGCTTCCGTCGGGTCGAACGTGTTGTGCATCGACCGCGGCAGCAGGCCGTTGGTCGTGCCGGCGTAGTTATGCATGCCGAGGCCGATTTGCTTCAGATTGTTGGAACACTTGATGCGGGACGCCGCCAACCGAACCTTCTGGACGGCGGGAAGCAGCAGACCGATCAGCACCGCAATGATGGCGATGACCACGAGCAGTTCAATCAGCGTAAACGCGCGACGTTTCATTGGGGATTCACCGGAGTGAAACGATTCGGGATCTCGAATCGAGGTACATACACAATACGCGTCGAGTAAGACTTTGGTTTACTCAATTCCGGATTTTTCACCGCCGCCTCGATTCAGCGAACTCCGGATCTGAATTCCGCCAGAGCCGAATCCGGCAGGATGTACGTGCCCTCGAGTCGCTCGTCCCGTTCGTCGTTGAGCAGGTCGGGCCGAAGGTGCGGCAGTACCGTCACCGCGAAGACTTCTTGAACACCGGCGGTGAACCTCAGAAAGGCAACCAACCGGCCGGTGCTCAACTGCACGACGCTGATGCCGCAAACCCGTTCGTCCACCGAGAGCCGTTGCGTGATCGGCAGGCCGCTGAACAGGTTCGATTCGCGGACCTGGGACAAGCCGATGAAGGCATAATCGCCGTGGAAATCGAGACCGCGAGTGAAGCCGGGCAACAGGGCGACGATCTCCGGCTTACCGTGGAACGCATCCACGCGGGACAGCGTGCCGCGGCCCGATTCGAGAAACCACAATGCCCCGTTGACCCAGCGCGGCGAGTGCGGCATGCTCAATCCGTCGATGAGGATGGCCCGGCTCGGCACATCGATCAGGACACCACCGTCAATTTTTCCTGCCCGCCACGCTCCGCCGACATCGGTCGTGCCGAGGGCAGTCACGAACTTCGGTTTTCCTTCGACCATGGCCATACCATTCAGGTGGCACCGGTCGTCCGCCGAGTAGCCGCCGATGAAGGCCGGTCGCCACTGCGGAACAAAGCTGTGGACGCGGTCGAAGGTACACAGGCAACTGAATCGCGTGTTCACCGCCCAGAGGTCGCCGCCGTTTCCGAAGGCGATTTCGTGGATGGCAATGGCCCCGGTGTGGTGGTGCAGCCGCGGCGCGAAGACTACGGACGCCGACCCCGCCGGTTCAATCTTTCCGGCCAGCGATGGGACTTCGTGGTACTCGCTCCAGCCGGACTTCGTGCCGATCGCCAACCGGCCGGCGGAGTACGCCAGGCCCATCGGCACGGAGAAGCCGCGGAAGTGGGTATTGAGCGTTGGGCCGTCCTCCCGCAGGAAGATCAGCTTGCCGGCCTGATAGGTCGAGACGGCGAGGCTGATGCCGAGTTCCCTCAACAGCATCGGGAAGGACGCGGTGTGCACGCTGGTCGGCGCTTCGGACAATTCGGCCACGGGGCAAACTCCGGGGTGATGCGTCTCGTCTGGTACTCATCGACCACCGGCTGAAAGCGGCGGTGGCCGATGGAGAAATTATCTGCGGCGTCGATGATCGCCTTCCGGTCGTAGCGATTGCGTCGAAGGGCCGTTTCGCCGTTATCTTTTCGCTGAAGTCCCCAGATTCTTTGTGGAAGTTTCGCCGCGAATTTTTATGCTCGCCTTATACGACGTCCTCCGGTCCACAGCAAATCATCGATCTCGGAGCCTGCCTCATGTCCCGCGCCAAACGTCGTCTGCTCTCCGCCCCGGTTCGCCGCACACCCCGCGGCGGGTTGTCGCTGCAGGTGACGATGCTGGAAGACCGCACGGTGCCGGCCGTCTTCACGGTCATGAATACCGCCGACGCGGGCGCGGGATCGCTGCGCGAAGCGGTGACGCTGGCAAACCTCGCCGCCGGGGCGGACACGATCGACTTCGACGCGACCGTCTTCGTAGGCAACGCCTCCATCGCCCTGCAAGGTGAGTTGACCATCACGGATTCGCTGACGATCCAAGGCACGGGGGCGGACAAGCTCACGATCGGTAACGCCAAGGTCGCAAGCAGTGCCAGCCGCACCTTCAACATCGACAACGCCGGCGCCAACATCAGCGTCGTGCTGAACCAGCTGCGGATCGTCGGCGGCAACACGACGGGCAGCGGCGGCGGAATCCTCATCGGCAAGGCGAGCGTGACGCTCAACAACGTCATCGTCGAGAGCAACGTGTCCCAAGCGACTGGAGGCGGCTTCGGCGGCGGCGGCATCGCGGTGAATAACGCAGCTTCACCGTTGGTGCTGAACTCGTCGATCGTGCGGAACAACGATTCGTTTTCGGACGGTGGCGCGATCAACCTGCGTCGCGCCTCGACCCTAACGCTCAACAACAGCACCATCAGCGGCAACTCGGCCTTCGACTCCGGCGGCGGCATTTACTTCTTCGATAACGGCACGCTGAACGTTGTCGGCAGCACGATCAGCGGTAATTTCGCCGGCACAGGCAGCTCCGCCAATGCGGGCGGCGGGATCTACCTCTGGGGTTCGGCCATGACGGCGACCATCACCAACTCCACCGTCTCCGGCAATGTCGCAGGCGATGGCGGCGGCATTGCCTCGATCACCGGCGGGGTGTCGCTGACGCTCCAGAACAGCACCGTAACCGAAAACGTCGCTACCGTCGGTATCGGCGGCATCTCGCGATCCCAAGGCGTCTTCGCCCCGGGCAAGACGGCGTTGATCAGCTCGATTGTTGCCGACAACTTCGGGTTGGCCGGTCGAGACGCCCAAGGGGCAATTCAGGCGACCAACTCGCTCATCGGGGCCGCCGACCTGCTCACGATCACCGGCGGAGCCAACCGCACCGGTACCGAAGCCGTGCCGCTGGATCCGCTGCTCGGGCCGTTGGCGAACAACGGCGGACCGACGGCAACCCACTCGCTGCTGCCCGGCAGCCCGGCCATCAACGGCGGATCCAACGGCCTGAATCTCGGAGCGGATCAGCGCGGCCGCGCCCGCGTCTTCGGCATCGCGGCGGACATCGGCGCCTATGAACTGATCCCCAGCCAAGTGGTGAGCTTCACCTCGGCCGCCGCGCCGGGGCCGACCAACGCCGCAGCGTTCAACTACACGATCGTCTTCAATAACCCCACCATCGGGCTTACCGCCGCAAACTTCGCGCTGACTGCGACCGGCACGGCAGCCGGCACGATCGGTACGCCGACCACGGTCGACAACCTGACCTGGACGATTCCGATCGAAGGAATCACCGGCACGGGGACGCTGCAGCTGCGGCTGGTCAACAGCACGGGTATCCTGCCCGGCTTGTCCGCCACGCTGCCGCTGAACGGCTCGACGGTTGCGGTGGATCGCGACGCGCCGGTGCTGCTCAGCATCACCCGAAACAATCCGGACCCCACGAACGCGGCGACCGTCTCGTGGGCCCTCGAATTCAGCGAACCGGTCTTCGATGTGGGGCTTGCCAACTTCATTCTGAACGCGACCGGCGTGACCGGCGCAGCACTGACGTCCGTGACGGACGGCGGCAACATCTGGACCGTGACGGCGGACACCGGAAGCGGCGACGGCTCCGTGCAACTCGACTTCGCCGACCCCGGCATCATCGCCGACGCCGCCGGGAACCTGCTCGCCACACCGCCGACATCCGGCCCGAGCTACACCATCGACAAGATCGCCCCGACTGTTGTCGGCATCACGCGGCTCGATCCGAGTCCGACGAACGCGAATACCGTCTCGTGGACGGTCGAGTTCTCGCAGCCCGTCGTGAATGTGGACCTCGCGGACTTCAGCCTTTTCGCAAGCAACAACCTCGGCGGTGCCGCACTGACGCAAATCGTGGGGTCGGGCGCGACCTACACCGTAACGGCAAGCACCGGTAACCGCGACTCGGATCTGCGACTGGACCTGTCCGCATCGGATGTAGCCGATGAGGCGGGCAACGCGGTCGGCAACGCGCCCTTTGCGGGCGAAGCCTACTTCGCCGATCGCGAAGACGTCTTCATACTTTTCATCGACCGAATGGTCGGTTCGTCGCTTTTGACGAATCAGGATCAGGTCGAATGGACGGTTCGCTTCAATAAACCGGTGACTGGGCTGACGCTTGCAAACTTCCTGCTCGTCGAGTCGAATCTGCGGTCGAACAACGACCCGCATTCTTCGTTCGTGAGCTTGACCGGCTCCGGTGACACTTATGTGGTGCGGGCGAATACCGGGGTCAACGACGGCGACCTTCAGCTCGTGCTCGAAGACACGGACAACGTGACGGGCACCTTCGGTCGTACCGTGATCTCGCTGCCGAGCTTCGGCCAGAGTTACACGGTGGACCGTACGCCGCCGACGATCACCAGCGTCGTCCGCAACGGCTCGCCGAACACGAGGGCCTTCTCGGTGTCCTCGACGGTAACGAACTCCGAAGCGGTCACCAACTTCGACACCTCGCGCGTCTTGCCGCAGGTCACTCCCGTGACCGGCGGCACCCTGACCTTCACGAGTGTGTCGCTGGTGAACAACAACACGCTGCTGAACACTTCGTACACCGTGACCATCGACGGCATCGACGGCGAAGGCACGCTCGGCATCGCCTTCGATACGACCGAGCCGCTGAAGGACCTGACCGGCAATCCCGGGACCGATTCGCTGGTGAGTTTCCCGAACGCTCAATACCTCATCGACCAGACTCGACCCATCCCGACCATCACCGTACCGACGAGCACGACGGCCGGCAGTTTCCCGGCGACGATCACCTTCAGCGAGCCGCTGTTGAACTTCGGCCCCGGCAGCGTGACCGTGACCAACGGAACCCTGAGCGGCTTCACGACGGTCAACGCGACGACGTACACTTTCACCGTCAACGCCAAGACCGCCGGTGCGGTGACGCTCGGCGTCGCCAATGCGGTGGGGACCGATGCGGTGGGCAACCCGAACTTGGCTTCGGCCATCGCCGCGACCGATGTCAACCCGCCCGCGCCGACGATCACCGTGTCGGCGAGTTCCGCAGGGCCGAGCAACGGCTCGGTGACGTACACCGCTCTGTTCAGCGAAGCCGTGACCGGCTTCAGCCCGGCGAAGATTCTGCTGAGCAACGGGACGATCGCCTTCTTCACTGCCGTCAGCGGCAGCGAGTACCGCTTCGTCGTCGCCCCGGTTGCGGACGGAACCGTCGGCGGGACGATCGGCGCGGGCGCCGGGCTGACCCCGTTGAACGTCGGTTCGCTTGCTGCCGTGCTGCCGACATTCCTATCGGACCGCACCAAACCGACGGTCGCGATTTCCGGGCCGAGCGGTGCGGCGACGAGTCTGCCGATCTCGTTCACGATCGCCTTCAGTGAGGCCGTGACCGATTTCACGGCGAGTGATGTGATTCTGAGTGGGAATGCCGGCAAGTCCGGCACGGCGACGATCTCGAGCTTCAGCGGCAGTGGTGCCGTGTATACCGTCGTCGTCGATGGCCTGAGCGGCGGGACGATCTCGTTGCGGGTCCCGGCCTTTGCGGCCGCAGATGCCGCAGGCAACGTCAGCGCGGCTTCGGAAACTTTCTCCCAAGTCTTCAGTCCGCCGATCAAGCAGTTTGCCGTTGGCGGCGGTCGCGGCGGCATCTCGCAGATCATCAACCCGACCGGGGCGATCGCGAGCCAATCGAACTTCTTCGAGCAGGGTACACCAGCGGTGTCCGCGTGGCCACGGGGAACTTCACGAACGACGGAGTCGAGGACCTGGTATTGGGCACCGGGCCGGGGACGCTCACCAACGTCCGCATCATCGACGGCCGGACCGGTGATGAGTTGTTCAACTTCCAGCCGTTCGAGGACGACTTCACCGGTGGCGTCCACGTGGCCACCGGGGACCTGGACGGCGACGGCATTGCGGACCTGATCATCACGCCGGACGAGGGCGGCGGGCCGCGGGTGCGGGCCTTCCGCGGCGCCGGCTTCACGCAACTCTTCGACTTCTTCGGCATCCAGGACAAAGCCTTCCGCGGCGGTGCCCGCGCCACCGCGACCGACCTCAACGGCGACGGCCGGGCCGAGTTGATCGTCGCGGCCGGCTTCGGCGGCGGACCGCGCGTGACCATCTGGGACGGCCTGCGGCTGCTGACGGGCAACACCACCGGCAGCTTATCGAACTTCTTCGCCTTCGAGTCCGCATTGCGGAACGGAGCCTTCGTGTCCGCGGCGGACATCGACGGCGACGGCCGAGCGGAACTGGTCTTCGGTGCCGGTCCCGGCGGCGGCCCTCGCGTCCGCATCTTCCGCGGCGACGCCTTCCTGACACCGGGCATCGACGATGCCGCCGACGTGATCGACTCGCAAATTCTCGACCAATTCGCCGGGGACGTGACCAACCGCGGCGGCATCCGCGTGTTGGCCAAGGACATCGACGGCGACGGCCGTGCCGAACTGATCACCGGGGCCGGAGCCGGAGCCGGCAGCCGCGTGACGGCCTACGCGGGTCGCTCGATCATCAAGGGTCAGACGCCGACGACGCTGTTCGAGTTCGACGCGCTGCCGGGCATATCTGCCGGGGTTTTTGTGGGGTAGAACGGGTTGGGGTTTTATCCCAAGACGAAGGCCTGAAACGACAACGCCTCATCGAGACCACTCGATGAGGCGAACCAGTAACTCCTGTCACCCGACGACTACTCGGGCTTCTTCTTTTCTTCCTTCTTGTCGTCCGCCTTGGCCGGCTCGGCCTTGGCGTATTCCGTCTTGGCGTCCTTCAGCACGGCCTTGAGGCGTTCGAGGCCCTTGGCGGCGTCTTCCTTGGTGGGGAAGCCCTGCGGGCCGGACATGCCGAGGAACTTTTCGTCGCCGTCGTAGATCGAGAAGCGGAACTTGCCGTCCTTGCCTTCCTTGATGACGACCGAGCCGATCTTCTCGGACTTCTTGGCGTCGTCCTTCTTTTTGGCGTCTTTCTTGTCTTGGGCGATCGAGTTGCTCGACACGATCGAGATCGTGGAGGCGCTGAGGCCGCCCATCGCCAACATCAGGGCTACGCTGCGCAGAGTCTTCTTCACGAATCACGCTCCGAAATCGAGGGGGAGAAACGAAAGCACGCGGCCGGTCGCCGGTGACTTGGTGAACTATCTCACGCTTTCCAGACGAACGCAACCGGCGAGGTGCAGGATGCGGAGAAACTTCGCGCAAACTGGGTTCACTTTACCGCCGGCGGGTTTGCGGCAGGCGCGGCGACGAAGTCGTAATAGAGCATCCACAAGCTCGGCTTGCCGGGCAGGGTGACGCCGGGCACGGCAAGATCGACGTTCGGTTTGCTCGAAAGTGCGATCATCTGTCGCGGATACTCGGGCCACTTGCCTTCGAGCTTCCCAAGGCCATCCTTCTCGGCAGGACTCAGCTTGGGCAGAAGCTGCTCGGCGAGGAAACGGTCGATCGGCTCGGTGAAGTCTCCCGGTTTGCACGGGCCGAAGAAGGACGGCGGCGGAGCAACGCCTGCGAACCGCTTGGGTGCCTCGGCGACTTCGAGCGCGAACTCGGGCCATTTACCGCGATTCAACGTCTTGCGGTTGAGCTGACCGAACCACGCTTTGTAGGGCAGATCCTTCAACGACTCGGGCGGAATCATCTCCGCGTTGACGAATGGTCGTTGCCGCGGCTCGGGCAGGTAGGGATGCTTCTCCGCGAGGCGATGGATCGTCAGGCCGTAGAGGAACCATTTCCCGTCGTTGGTTGCGGCCCGTTTGGTCTCGCGCAGTTCGAAGAACTCCTGCTTGCTGAGCCGCGTTCCGCTCGGCAGATCGGACTTGGGGTCGAGTTTGACCTCGAAATCGACCTTGAAAACAGTGCGAATATACTCTTCGAGTTGTTTGGCGGTCTGCGGGTCGGAGAAGGGCCACGGTTCCTTGCGGTCCGGCCCGTGCAGAGTGTCCCACTGGCGGTGAGCCAGCGTCCATTCGTCGCGGCGGCCTTGTTGCGTTTTCTTGAACTGCCGCACGAACTCCAGCCGTTCCTCGATGTCCGCAGCTCCGGCGATCTTCTTTCGCACCGGTTCCGGAAGCGACTCGCGCCACTGCTTTTGCCGCAGTCGACGAACGGCTTCGAGACGCTCGGCCGCATCGGGCTGGATCAGGACTTCACGTCGATCGGCATCAGACAACCGATCCAACCACAGCGCGTAATCTTCGAGCACGCGGCAGAGGCGGTTCTGGTCCGGCGTCGGCAGTTCGTGCAGTTCCTGATCGAGTTTGCGCAGCTGTTGCTTTCGGGCAGGCGGGTAGCTCTGGAACAACTCGATGTGCCGATCGGTGGCCGCGCCGTTCGGCTCGGGAGCGGGCACGGCCGCGGTCGTCGTCAACTTCGGTACGAACAGATCCGGCTCATCGAGTTGCTTCAGAAAGCCGAGATCGTCGACGCCGAGGTACCACGGCAAGTGAACCAACATCCGGTAGTCGGTCGCCAAGTCGCCGCGATCCTTCACCGGGCCGGCGAGGTAGGGCCGTGCGAAGGCATGAGCGGCGTAGGCACCGCCGCCGCAGACGGCCGACAAGATCAACCAGAAGATCGCAAAGCGAAAAGGCCGGGTCGGTTCGATCGGTTCGAGCACCATGGTCGAACCACTGGGCCGACTCGATGCGGTCGCCTGCACGGTGGTCGAAGGACTGCCGACCTGTGGGCGGCCCGCATCCGACAGGGCAGGCAGCAGCTTCGTGATGGTCCGCGTGGCGAAGTCCGCAGACGGCTCGCGCTTCGGCAGATAGTCGAGCAGATCGTACGACTTCTTCAGATCGTCCGCGCGTCGGCGGGCTTCGGGGTCGCGGGCCAAGCGGGCCTCAACTTCGCGGGCGGAGTGTTCCTCCAATTCGCCGTCGAGGTACGCGGTCAACTCCGTGTCGTCCCCGGGCGCGTCCTCGTCGCGGTCGTCGATCGGTGGTGGTTTTTGCTCCGGCATGTATGGCTCGTCAGGCTTCGGGATCCGGGGCTTCGTCGTCGGCCGGCGCGTCGGCCATTGCGTCGGGCGGCGGGCCATCCATGTAAATGTACGGCGTCAGCGCGTCGCGGAGTTTGCCGCGGGCACGGCTGAGCAGCGATTTCACCGCCTTCACCGACAGGTCCATGACCTCGGCGATCTCGGCATAGTTCATGTCCTCGAATTTATTCAACACCACGGCCAGGCGTTGGCGGTCGTTCAAATCCTCCAAGGCTCGGCGTATCACGCCTTCCAGTTCGACCTGCTGGAGGTGATGTGTCGGCGGGGCGGCGCGATCGACGGGCATCGGCACGGCGTGAAAACCGGCGGGCGACGACGAGTCGGCGGGGTCGAGCGACTGGGTGGGGCGGCGTTTGCGGTCCCGCAGCACATTGAGTGCGAGGTTGTTGGCGATGGTGAACAGCCACGTGGCGAACTTCGCCTTGGGCGTGTATCGGTGCCGGGTACGGTAGACGCGCAGGAACACTTCCTGGGCGAGGTCTTCCGCTTCGTCCGCCTTGCCGACGATGTGGTGCATGATGCCGACGAGGCGATGTTGGTACTTCTCGACGAGTTCGGCGAAGGCGGCGCGGTCGTCGGCCCGGACGCGGAGCATCAGGCGAATGTCCGGGTCGCGGAGAGCCATCAGGGCACTGGTCTGACCGGTTGCCATAGGCTCGGGGGAATGGGGGTCCGGGGGCGTCGGGAATTCTATGAAGCGACGACGGTTTGTTCGGCGCGACGGCGGAGTTGCCCGCAGGCGGCATCGATGTCCGCCCCTTTGCGCTGCCGGGTGGTCACACTCACACCGGCCCGCTTGAGCGTCTCGATGAATCCGTCCAGGTTGTCGTCCTTAGGCCGTTGGAATGGTAACCCATCGACGGCGTTCCAGGGAATGAGATTCACGTGAGCCTTTCGGCCCTTCAACAGGCCGGCGAGTTGTTTGGCATGAATCGGTTGGTCGTTGGTGCCGCCCAGCACAACGTACTCGAAGGTGACCTGCCGCCCGGTGGTGCGGAAGAAGTAGTCGGCGGCACTGAGGATTTCGTCGATGCCGGTCTTGGCGTTGGTGGGCACAATTTCGGTGCGGAGCGTCTCGTTGGGCGCGTGCAGGGAGACCGCGAGGTGGTATTGCTTGCCGAGGTCGGCAAGTTTGCGGATCTTGGCCGGGAGACCGACGGTGGAGATGGTGATGTGCCGGGCGCCGATCCCGAGGCCGTTCGCATCCCCGGCCACGGCGAGGGCGACCAGAAGGTTGTCGAGGTTCGCCAGCGGTTCGCCCATACCCATGACGACGACGTGCGTGAGTCGCTCGGCGAGTTTGCCGTAGTGCCCCTGCTTGGGGGGTGCCCCCGGCAAAGCGGTCAGGTTGCGCAGCCGCACCATTTGCTCGAGAATCTCACCGGCGGTCAGATTGCGGGCGACCCCGTTGAGACCGCTGGCGCAGAAGACGCAGCCCATGCCGCAGCCGACTTGCGTGCTGATGCAGGCGGTCGCCCGGTTGTCGTCCGGAATGAGGACGCATTCGATCTGCTTGCCGTCGTGGAGCTTCATCAGAAGCTTCTGCGTACCGTCGGACGCGGTGAGGTGCCGTTCGACATCCATGCTGAAGATGCAGAAGGCTTCGTCGAGTTCGACCCGCAATCCCTTCGGCAGGTCGGTCATCCGCCCGAAGGAGGTCGCGCGATTGGCGAGGACGTTCTTGCGGATCTGGCCGACCCGCATCGGCGGCTGCCCGCGTTCGGCGAGCCAGGCCTTCAGGCTTTCCGGCGTTTCATCCAGCAGCGTGCGTCGACCGGCGCGGCTCGGTGCCACATCGGGAGTTTCCGGCTCGCCGAGACCAGCGTCCGGATCGGTTGTCAGCGGTAAAGCGAGTGTCATGCAGCTATCATAGAGCCGAGTTGCATCCGCGCGAAGGACACTGCCGGCAGGAGCAAGCGATGGCCGCAAAACAAAGGGCGAATGTAGCCCAAGGCGACCTGTTCGCCGCTTTCGAATCCAGCGGCAACGACGCGCCGCTTCCACGTCCCGCCTGCTTCCCGGCCGATTGGGCTTCGGTGGTCGGCGGGGAGTTTTTGCAGCCATACTTCGGACAACTCACGGATTTCGTTGCGATCGAGCGCGAAACGCAAGCGATCTTCCCACCTGTGGCGGACGTCTACAACGCCTTCACCGCGACCCCTTGGACCAGTCTCCGCGTCGTGCTGCTTGGCCAGGACCCGTACCCGACGCCGGGACAGGGGCACGGCTTGGCCTTCAGCGTGCGACCCGGAGTGAAGTTGCCCGCGTCGCTGCGGAACATTTACCAGGAACTGTCGGATGACCTCGGCATTTCGCCGGCGAATCACGGCCATCTGTTGCCTTGGGCGAATCGGGGCGTGCTGCTCCTGAACGCCGTGCTCACGGTGCGAAGCGGTATGCCGGCATCGCACGCCGGCAAGGGCTGGGAGACCTTCACCGATGCCGTGTTGAAAGCCGTCAACGCCCGAACCGATCCGGTCGTGTTTCTTTTGTGGGGCGGCTACGCCCAGAAGAAAGCCAAGCTCATCGACGCGGCCAAGCACGTCGTGATCGCTTCGGCGCATCCGTCGCCGTTGTCCGCCCGCCACGGGTTCTTCGGCAGCAAACCCTTCTCGAAGATCAACGCGGCGTTGGCAACTCTGGGCCGGCCGCCGATCGACTGGACGTTGCCGGAAACCGAATCCGGAACGTCGTTCCCGCCCGCGGGGCCGAGGTGATCGTCAACTCGGCGCGGTGGTGTTCGAGGACGACCGAGACGAACGAGAGTCCCAACCCCATCCCGGCAGCGTGGCCTTCGTAGAGGGCGTTGTTCCGCTTGGTGGTGAAGTGCGTCTGCAGGCAGTTCTCGCGGACTTCGTCCGTCATGCCGATGCCGTTGTCGGTCACGATCAGGTCGACGAACTCCGCCTCGCCCTTCAACAGCAGCGTCACTTCCCCGCGCCAGCCCGCGGCTTCGATGAGCCTGCGGCGGCGGTCGTCGCCATCGGCGGTCGTCTCCCGGCGGACGGCATCGCGCCGTGCGTTTCGTTCCTCGAAGGTCGCATCGCGCGCATTGAAGACGAGGTTCTCGATCGCCTGCTGCAGATGCGATCGATCCCCTTGAATGAACGGCGGGCCGCTTGCCGTCACGACCAGGTTCAGCTTCCATTTGTCCGCCGCGAGTTCGCGCCAGGTGGACGAGGTTTCGCGGAGCAGTGCCGCCAGGTCGAGTTCCGCGAGTTCGGCCGTCTTGGGGTCGCGACGGATCGTCCTGAGGATTTCCTGAAGCCTCTCGGTGACGGTGCCGAGCGTGGAGCGGACTTCGCCGAGCATCTTCGTCTGCGCAACGGGCAGACCGTCTGCCTCCAGACAGCGGGCGAGCAGATCGTTGGGCCGCACCAGCAGGTTCTTGATGTTGTGGGCATAGGATCCCGCCATGATGCCGATACCCGCGTAAAGCTGGGACTTCATCTCGAGCGCGGCCTTCTCCGCGTCATCCGCGCGGTGCCGCAGTTCGGCCTTCTCGACCTGTTCCTGCAGGAGTTTCCGCTTCACTTCCTCGGTTGCCCGCTCGGCCTGTTGTCCACGGAACCGCGTCTCCAACAACTCGCGTTCCCGATGCTCGGCCTCGGCCAGTTGCGTGAGCCGCTGCGTGTCCCGTCGGCGTTCGCGGCGGAGGAAGCGGACGACGAAGACGGAGGCCAGGGTCGAAACCAGCGTCAGCAGAATCGCGGCGATGGCGTTCGCGTTGAAGCGTTCCTTTTCCCGGCGCAGCGTACCGAGGGTGTGCAGTTGATACTCGATGCGGATGATCGCGCCGTCGGCTTTGCCGGACCGATACGACCACACGCGGTAGTCGTTCTCCTTCTTCGGTCGCGGCAGTGGGGACGACCAGACGACCGGCTCGCAGCCGTCCGCATGGACCGAAAGCTGATAGAGGATCGGGATGCCGGGAAGCTGATTGGGATAAACCCGCGTCGGCTCGGCCAGGCTTTCCATCTGCGCGAGCAGTTCAGCCCGCTTCAGCAACCTTGCGGCCTCGTTCGCCTCCTCGGCATACTCGTCCGCCAATTCCGGAAGGGTCTTGCGGAAAATGCGGGTTTCGTCGATCCACTCGCGCAGCAGTTCGCGGTCGGCGGCATCGCTTCGGTTGGTCTGTCGAAGAAACAGTACGAACAGTGCCCCGATCAGGATGACCCAGACGAGGATTGCCGGCGCGAGCGCTTCGAGATACTTCCAGAACGGCCGATGTTCGCGGGAAAGCGCCGGTACGAAGTCGGTGTCGTTCATTTCGCCTCCGGCCTGCGGACGACCGTCCCGCGGATGTCCACCGTCGCCTGCTCGAGCCAAGCACCGCCGGCTTCGTGGCGATGAGCGGTGAGTTGCGCCGCCGCACCGACGGCCCGAAGATGGACGACGAATTCACCGGAACCGGCCGCGCGTTCGCCGTCCCGATCGAACGTGTTGGCCCGTCTTGCCCGCAGTCCTGAGCGAAGTTGTTCGGGGTCGGCCGCGGGTTCATCGCCGTCCGCACCGAACAGCGCTTCCGCAACGATCGACCCGAGTTCCTTGAAGTGCACGACATCTTCGGTTCCGGCATCGAGCTTGCGGTCGAACGGGTCGTTGTGGGCGAACAGGATCAGCGGCACCGGCAGGGCGGGAAACGGCCAGGCAAAGGACGAGTCCCGAATCAGGGCGTTCACCGGGATGCCGTCGCCCGTCAGCACGGTGAGCCGGTCGCGCAGCGTCGGTACGCGTTCCAGCAAGGCCCGCAGCACGCGCCGCGACGGTTGCGTCACACCCGGCAGAATCAGGCGGACCGGCTGCGTCGGATTCTCCGAGCAAACCTTAGCCAAGGCTGCGACTGCGTGCGCCTCCTCCAAGTTCGGCTGCAACGCGCCGCCGATGCTGTGCCGCACCGGGAAGTTTCGCAGCGGAGTCGCCGCACCGAGCACGTCCCGGAAGCAGTCGTGAAGATTCCGCGAATACGGATCGTCCTCCCAAAGCACGCTGAAGTTCCCGACCTCGCCGGCATTCGGTTGCGTTTGCCGGGTGAACGCCACCACGGCTTCGGCCATGCGGCGGTTGTCGAAGCAGAAGCGGAAGGTGCGGTCGGGGTAGATCCGCGTCAGCCCGGTGGCTGTGGCCGTGGTGATGAACAGGAGCGGCCCGTTCTCAACATCTTTATGTTGCTCCTGCAGCGCCTCGGCCAATTCCTTCGCGCGGTCGCTCGTACCGCCGCCGATGAAGGCAAGCGGCGGCGTGCGTCCCTCCCAAGCCCGCACCCACTTTTCCGCCGTCCAGTCGGACGTGAGTTGATACCAGCGGATGCGGAGCCTGCGTTCCGGCCGGCTCGCTCGAAACAGAACGACTTCCGGCGTTTCCGTCGAGGCGGCCTTGAATGCGCCGGCGTCGTCCACGGTCAGGCCTCGGTTGCCGTCGAGTTCCATCAAACCCTTGACGAATCGCTCCCAGGTCGTGCCGTTGGTGCTCGTGTGCAACCACGCCATTTCCACATCGCCGGCGGGAACCGCTTCCGGCACCGGGTCGCGCTTGCGGAGATCGTCGAATCGATCCGTCGCCAAGAGCCAAACCGCGGCTCCGGCCATGCCGACGACGGCGAGCACCCAAAGGGTGGGGAGTCGTCGCTTCCACATGGTCGTGCCTGCTAGAAGTGGATGTAGATGAAGGTCTTGGCCGTGCCGCCGGTAAAGGCGATCACGCTCGCCAAGCCGAGGGCTGCCACCGGCAATCTTACGGCGTCCGGCCAGTCGCGATCGGGAAGAATACCGCGTTCGCGCAGCCCGCCGACGATGTGGCCGACCAAACCCATCGCCATGAGCAGAGCCACGAGCGGGATGAAACCCCAGTCGGTCGTCGGCATCACACCGAGCGATGCGCCGGAGGCCGGGATGTGCCCGAAGCCCACGAGCGACTTCATCATCAGTGTTCCACCCTGCCAATCGGCCATGCGGATCAGGATCAGGCCGATCAGGAACTGCAGCGTCGTGAGCGACCACGCGACGACGATCCACGGTAGAGAGCTTCGCCGGGCATCGAGTCGCGGTCGCGCTTTCATCCGCAGGTCGTACCAGCGGTGGGCACACATCCAGAATCCGTTGTAGGCCCCGTAGGCCAGCCAGTTCCACGCCGCGCCGTGCCAGAGGCCACACAGCAGGAACAGCACCATGAGGTTGACGTAAGTCCGCAACGCCGAGCCGCGGCTTCCGCCCATCGGGAAGTAGAGATAGTCCCGCAGCCACGTCGAAAGCGACAGGTGCCAACGGCGCCAGAAGTCCGTGATGCTGGTCGCCAGGAACGGCAGGCGGAAGTTCTCCGGCAACTCGAAGCCGAACCACTTCGAGCATCCCCGCGCCATGTCCGTATAGCCCGAGAAGTCGCAATAAATCTGCACGGCCCAGGCTACGGCCGCCCAGCGTTGGATCGCATCGTCGAAGCCCGCCGGGTTCGCGAACACCGGGCCGACGAAGAGTTCATCGAGTGTGTCCGCAATGATGAGCTTCTTGACCAACCCCTGCACGAACAGCACGATGCCGTCGGAAATCTGTTTGGCACTGACGCTCGGCGGCTCGACCATCTGCGGCAGGAACTCCGCGGCGCGCACGATCGGCCCGGCGGCAAGCTGCGGAAAGAACGACACGAACAGGGCATAATCGGTGAAGGAATCGACCGCGCGAATCTGCTTCCGGTAGACGTCGACCGTGTAGCTGATGCCTTGGAAAGTGTGGAAGCTGATCCCCAACGGCAGCACGATCGCCGGCATGGTGCCGAGTTCGGACAGGCCGAACAGCTCGCCGCAACCCAGCGCGGTTTCGCACACGAACGGTGTGTACTTGAAGACGAACAGCAACCCGAGGTTGGCGACGATGCTCGCGGTCAGCCAGCGCTTCCGTAGGCTTTCATCCGTTGCCTTCTGGATCTCGCGTCCGGCGACGTAGTCGATCAGTGTCAGCAGGAACAGCACCGGCCAATAGTGCGGCGGTACCCACGCGTAGAACAGCCAGCCCGCCGCCAGCAGCACGCGGTAGCGATGCTCGCGGCGACTGAAGCCGTGGTACAGAATCAGCACGATCGGCAGGAAGACGAAGAAGGCCTTCGAGGCGAAAATCATCGCGCCGCCTCCGCATCGCGGCGCAGAATTTCAGCCTTCAGCCAAGCCGTCATCTTGGCCGCGCCGCCGCGATTCAGGTGTACGAAGTCCCCGAAGTCGGCATCGGAGAGTTGCAACGATTCTCGAGTCGCCCGCAGCAACGGCCAGCCGCGTTCCGTTTCCCATGTCGTCAGTCGAGTTCGAAACTCCGCAAGGCGCTCCGCGAAGCGGACTTCAAAGTCTTCGGTGTACGGCATCTCCACGATTACGACAGTCGTTCCATCGCGTTCATTCATCAGCCGTTCGAGGTAAGCGAAATGCGAGCCGAAGGAATAGCGTTCCAGAAAGTCGAACGGCGGAAACGATTCGCCGCGGGCTTTGCGGGCGGCATAGTCCGCGTGTGCAAACCACGGAGCGGGGGCATATCCGCGACCGGCCCGCAGGCTCTCGGCGTAGCCGTAGTCGCGGGCGGCGATGGCTGAAGTCTCCGGCGCGATGCGGGTATCGACGCTTGCCGCCAGGTCCGCCGCCGCCAGGAACAGACCGCGGCGATGCTGGTACACGGCGGAGACTTGCCGCAGTTGCCCTTCGCCGAAGCGCCGCATCGTCCAGCTTGCCGCGTCCCGACGGGTGCGGGCAATGTCGGCCACATCGGCCGACGTGTAGATCGAGTAGGCCCCGTGCGGTTCGTTGCGGGCATCGTTGAAGTCGGTCGCCGCAACGCCGACAATGAGCCGCTTCGGCTTGGTTGGGGCGCCGTGCTTGTAAGCGAAGTAGCTGTCCGTGATGGTGCCGCCGGGCAACGCCAGCGACCGCGCGTTGTCTCCGAGGAGAGCCGGATCAATCCCTTCGCTGACCGGCGATCCGCCGAGCACAATCAGGTCGCGCGGCTCCGCAGCGCAACGTTCGATGCGTTCGGAATAGTCGTCCGCGGCGTAGTGCGTCCAAAGGTCCGCCGTCAGCCGCACGCCGACATCGACGACCAGCCAGGCCGCCGCGAACAGCAGCAGCGGGCGAAGTTTGGACCAACGATCGGCGCGAGGTTCGTGCGACATGGCAGCAAGAATACGCCGGCGGGATTCGCTGCGCGAAGGCGAACCGGCCCACCCGTTTCCACCGGCCGGGCTTGTAGTTCCGGCCGCGCGCTTCTAAAACTAGGGCTTACGTCAGGATCGCTCGGGCCATGATTTCGGAGGAATCCACCGTGTTTCGTTTGCGCCTTCTCTCGGCCGTCGTGCTTGCGCTCGGCCTCGTCACGGTCTCCGTTGCTCAGGAAAAGCAATCGTTCCTCACCAAGTTCGAACCGGGTAAATCCTTCTACCAGAAGCTAACCACCCGCGCCGAACAGACGACCAAAGTCCAAGGCACCAACGCCGATTCGCCCCAGAAGCACGAGCAGACCTTCTTCTTCAAGTGGACCCCGGTCAGCTTGGATAAGGGCAAGGCCGTCGTGAAGATGTCGATCGAAGGCGCGATCTTCAAGCTGGACATCGCGGGCCAAACCATCAGCTACGACTCGACCGACCCCAACCCCTCGGGTGCCGCGGGCAACCCGGGCTTGGCCGACTTCTTCAAGAACCTCATCGGTCTCGAATTCACCATCACCTACGGGGACAAGATGGTGATCGAAAAAGTCGAAGGCCGCGAGCAGGCGATCACGAAGCTCTCGACCGCCAACCCGGCCGCCGAGCCGATCATCAAGGCGATCCTCAGCGAGGAAGCCCTCAAGGAAATGATCGATCCGTCCCTTGGGATGACGCCGCCGACGGAAAAAGCCGTCAACGAAACCTGGGAAAAGAAGGCCCCGCTGAACCTCGGCCCGATCGGCCAATACGACCGCACCTACACCTACACCTACAAGGGCAAGGACACCGGCCCGACCACCAAGGACTTGGACCGCGTTGAAGTCAAACCGTCGCTGACCTTCAAGCCGCCGGCCGCGGGGACTGATAATCTCCTGTTCCGCGTCAAGGCGGGCACGATCACGACCAAGGAAGTGAAGCAGGGCTACATCCTCTACAACCCCAAGACCGGCCGCGTCGAACAGGCCCGCATCAACGTCATCAGCGAAGGCGAACTCGACGCCGTGTTGGGTGCAGCCGAATCGAAGGTTAAGCTCTACATGGACCAGAAGATGGAACTGGACACGTCCGATACGACCTTCCTGACGCCGAAGAAGCCGTAGAAATTCAGCAGCGAATTCGACTCGTACCGCCCGGCTTGCGCCGGGCGGTTTCGTTTTTTCCGGAGATTTTTGATGTTCGCCGTGCTCGGATCGCAGGGTCAACTCGGTCGCGATCTACTTGCCGTGCTGCCGGCGGACACGCTCGCACTGACCCGAGCGGACATCGACCTCGACAACCCCGAGACGGTCACCTCGTGGTTCGCAACGCATCGGCCGAGTGTTTTCATCAACTGCTCGGCGTATAACCTGGTGGACAAAGCCGAGAGTGAATCGGAAGTCGCCTTCCGGGTCAACGCTTGGGGACCATACGCTTTGGCGAAGGCGTGCCGGGCCGCCGGCGTCCGCTTCGTCCATGTCAGCACTGACTATGTTTTCGGCTTGGACGAAGACCGCACTACTCCGTTAGCGGAGACCGACGCACCCGGACCGGTCAGCATCTATGGTCTCAGCAAACTCAACGGTGAACACCTCGTCCGGATGGTTGACCCGACGGCACTCGTGATTCGCACCTGTGGGCTGTACGGCCTGCACGGCAGCGGCGGCAAGGGGGGCAACTTCGTCGAGACGATGCTCCGCGTTGCCGGGCAGGGCAAGCCCCTCCGCGTCGTCGCCGATCAGCACTGCATGCCGACGTTCGCCGTCGATCTCGCATGGATGATCCGCGATCTCATCGCCAAGTCATGCACGGGCTTGGTTCACGCCGTCAACGACGGCGCGACGACCTGGCACAATTTCGCCGCCGAGATTTTCCGCCTCGCCGGCACCTCCGTCGATCTGACGCCGATCGCGACTGCGGAGTATCCCACCCCGGCACGCAGGCCGAAGTACAGCGTGCTGAGCACGGCGAAACTGCAGGCGATGGGCATCAGCCCGCGGCCATGGCGCGAGGCACTTTCGGAATACCTCGCACTTCGGGGAACGAAATCGAACTGAATCGGTACTCATCCTTGACGCTGTGGAGTCTCCCGGCTATCTTGGTGTGAGATGGAGTCTCAGTAACGGCGACTCGGGGACGTACTCGATGGTTCCGCTGGATATTCTTAGAGCTGGTGAATGGGCCGATGTGGCTGCCGTGAGCGGCGATGCCGCTTGGGTCGGCCGCTTGTCCGAACTCGGTGTGCGCCAAGGCTGTCGTTTGCAGGTGCTCCAGCCAGGTTCGCCTTGTCTGTTGCAGGTGGCGGGCTGCAAGCTCTGCGTCCGCGGCGATGACTTGGCTCAAATTTACGTTCATCCCGTCGAAGCCTGAACCCCGGCTTGTTCGATGACGCTTGATCAACTTCCCGTCGGCTTCTCCGCTGTCGTCCTCTCCGTCGCCGGAAACGCCACGCTCGCCCAGCGCCTTGCCGAGCAAGGTTTGTTCCCCGGCGAAATGATCGAGCACTTCGGCACCGCCCCCTTGGGCGACCCACTCGAAATTGTGGTCGGGGGTACGCATCTGAGTCTCCGAAAGGCCGATGCCGCGCTCATCCACGTTCAGCCTGCCTCTTCCTCCGATCCGAGTTAGTCGATGCCCGAAACGCCGATCCGTATCGCCTTGGTGGGGAACCCGAACGCCGGGAAATCGACCCTGTTTAATGCTCTTTCCGGCCTGCGGCAGCACGTCGCCAACTACCCGGGTGTGACGGTCGAGATGAAAACCGGACGCTTCCGCCATGCCGACCGCGATTACGAAGTGATCGACCTGCCCGGCACCTATAGCCTCGCCCCGCGCAGCCCGGACGAGATGGTCGCCGTGGACTTGTTGCTCGGCCGGCGAAAGGGCGAAGCGAAGCCGGATCTGATCGTCGCCGTTGTCGACGCTTCCAATCTCGATCGGCACCTTTACCTGACGACGCAACTCCTGGAACTCGGCCTGCCGGTAGCGATTGCAGTGACGATGATCGACTCGGCGGCGACTCGTGGGATCGTTGTCGATGCGGTAAAGCTGGCGATCGGTCTGAAGGTTCCCATCGTGCCGGTCAACGTCCCGGCCGGATTGGGCATCGTGGAACTCAAGGCGGCAATCGCGAACGCCCATGGCCAACCCGCCCCGTGCGGTCCGGTGTTCCCGGCGGACGTGGCAACGGAGGCGCAGTCGCTGCAGGCCAAACTCGGACCGACCGTGCCGGCGTTTCTGGTGCAGCGATTGCTCTTCGATGTCGGCGGGCAAACTGAGAGGGAACTGCTTGCCGCGGGCAAGCCGGAACTGGCCTTCGATCTTGCGGCCGCACGGCAGCGGCTCGAAGCCACGCACGGCCCGGCGCTCGAAGCCCGCATTCGCTACGGTTGGATCCGCAAGGCGACGGTTGCAGCCGTGACGAAACCCAAGACCCGACCGGTGACACTGAGCGACAAGCTGGACCGCGTGCTGACGCACCGCATCTGGGGCACCCTGATTTTCTTCGTCGTCATGTTCCTGATGTTTCAGTCGATCTTCGTCTGGGCCACGCCGCTGATGGACCTGATCGACGCGGGCTTCACCTGGTTTGCCGAGGTCGTCCAAGGGTCGATGCCGCCGGGGGCGTTGCGGTCGCTCATCACGGACGGCATCATCAAGGGCGTGGGCAGCGTCGTCATCTTCCTGCCGCAGATTCTGATTCTGTTCGGCTTCATCGCCGTGCTCGAAGACTGCGGCTACATGGCTCGAGCTGCCTATCTGATGGACAAGATCATGCGCCGTTGCGGGCTGAACGGGAAGTCGTTCATTCCCCTGCTGTCCTCGACGGCATGCGCGGTCCCGGGGATCATGGCGACACGGGTCATCGAGAATCGCCGCGATCGGCTGGCGACGATCGTGGTCGCCCCGCTCATGAGCTGCTCGGCGCGGCTGCCGGTCTACGCGCTGTTCATCGGGACGTTTCTGAGCGATGGCTTCGCTTGGTGGGTGCCGGGGCTGACACTGTTCGCCATGTACATGGTCGGCTTCCTGACCGCCCCGATCACGGCGCTGATTCTGAAGCGGACCCTGCTCCGCGGCGAGACGCCGTTGTTCCTGATGGAGTTGCCGAACTTCAAGCGGCCGAGCCTACGGGCCGTGCTGATCCGCATGCTGGACGCCGGCCGAGCATTTCTGGTTCGGGCGGGCACGATGATCCTCGCCTCGATGATCGTCATCTGGGCGCTGTTGTATTTCCCGACATCGCAGTCGCCGAAGTTGAGTTACCCGGAGCAGATCGAACGGATCGCCGCGGAGATCGATGCCGTGCCGGAAGGGGCGGAAGCGGATGAAGCGAAGAAGGCATTCGAAGCGCAGCGCGATCAGCTGACCGGCGACTGGAAGCGGAACAGCTACCTCGGGCGCGTGGGCCGAGCGTTGGAGCCGGCCTTCGTCCCCTTAGGTTGGGATTGGAAAATCGGCATGGCGGCCTTGGCGAGCTTCCCGGCGCGGGAAGTCCTCGTCGGCACTTTCGGGATCATCTACGACGTCGGCGATGTGGATGCAGGTGCCATCGGCGACCCGAAGGACGACAAAGCCAACGGGCTGCGGGCGAGCCTGCAAAGCGAATGGCAACGCGATCCGGTCCGCGGTCCGTACGCCGTGGCGACCGCCTTCTCGATCATGATCTTCTTCGCGCTCTGCTGCCAATGCGTTTCGACGCTGGCCGTCATCCGCCGCGAAACCCGAAGCTGGTCCTGGCCGATCTTCACCTTCACCTACATGACGGTCTTGGCATACCTCGGCGCCTGGGCGACGTATCAACTCGGCAAGCTCTGGATCGATACTATGAATTAAACCCCGACGCGATCAGTTGTGCCGCAAGGCTTCGATGGGGTCAAGTTGTGCCGCACGGCGAGCGGGGTAACTTCCTGAAAGTAAACCGACGAGCATCGACACACTGAAGGCCAAGGTTGGCGACCAAAGGCGGATGATCGTGGGTACTCCGAAGGTGTAGGAGAGCAAGTAAGCCGTGCCGATGCCCAGCACAACACCGATGATCCCGCCCAGGCCCGTAAGTACGAGCGTCTCCACCAGGAACTGCGCTGCGATGTCTCGTTGCTTGGCCCCAAGTGCCCTGCGGATACCGATCTCGCGGGTCCGCTCCGTCACCGTGGCCAGCATGATGTTCATGATGCCGATGCCGCCGACGATCAGTGAAATCCCGGCGATCGCCCCGAGAATCAATGTGAACATCTGTTGCGTCTGCTCGGCTTTCTGCAACAGCTCCAACGGGACGACGATGACCACATCCTTATCCGGGTGATAGGCATCAATCACGGACTGTAAAACCGCCGCCGTCTTCGGTACGTTCTTGACGTCATCCACCAAGACTGTGATTTGACTGATCTGCAACTTCTCTGCTGAAAACGATCCGGATTTGATGGAGATGATCTCTTCGCCGAAACGTGCGCGATCCGTCGAGAACGGGATGAAGAGTACCTTGCTGAAATCAGTACTGCCCGAGTCATTTCCCCCAGTCGCCAAGGCTTTGTCTTCACTCACACCGATGATGATGAACGAGAGTTGATCGCCCAACCCATCGACGTTTACGGTTTTGCCGAGCGGGTCGAGTGCGGGGAAGAGCAGCTCGGCAGCGGCAGCACCAATCACGGCGACATTGTCCAGGCGTGCATCATCGACGCGCTCGATCGGGCGACCCCGCAAGAGGGAGATGTTGTTCTGTGGAAAAAAGTCGGCCTTCACACCGACGAGACGCGCATCGACTTTTTTTTCGCGGTAGCGAATCGACTTGCGATAATCCCGCATCGGGGTGGCTGAGGTGACGGTCGGAATCGTCTCCTGGATACGGCCCAGGTCGGCGTAGGTCAGGCCGTACGAGAGCATGTCACCTCCCTTCTTTTCGCTCGATTCCTCGGACGGTTTCACACTTTTCAACAGGATCGTGTTGACGCCCAAGTCCTCCAATTGCTTCAAGGCTTGGAAGCGTGCCGCTTCGCCTACCGAAAGCATGATGATGACGGACGCGACACCCAAAATGATGCCGAGAGCGGTGAGCAACGAGCGCAGCCTGTGAGCGGAGAGGCCCCGCAAACCGAGTTGCAGTGCATGGCGAAGCCGAAGTGCGAACATGCCTCGGCTCCGTTACTTCGTGGCGACTGCAACGGCAGGTTTGGTTTTTTCGGGCGCCTTCTTGCCTTCCGGTCGAGCGTCTTTCAATTCCTTCGCTGCACGAACCCGTGCATCCAAAGCGACCTCTTCCCCTGCTTCCAGACCTGATGTGACGTGAATAAACTGTTCGTTACTCTCGCCGACGGTGACCTCTCGGCGCGCGATGCGACTCCCGACGACGACGTAACAGACCGAGCTGCCGTCGTACTCTGCGACGGCTTGCACCGGCACGGAAATCGCATCGGGAATGGTGTTGACGAGGATTTTCACTTCCGCCGTCATCCCCGGTTTAAGTCCGGCATCCGTGGGCAAGTCATCGATGGAGACTTCCGTTTCGTACTGCTTCACGCCCCCGCCACGCCATCCATCGGATTGCGGCAACGTACCAATCCTGATGACTTTGCCGTTCAGGACACGGTTCGGCAACGCATCAATTTTCATCGTCGCGGAGTTGGTGGGTTTCACGGTCTTGACCACGGACTCATGGACTTTCATCTTGACGAGCATCTTCGATAAATCGGGCAGAGTGAAAATCGGCTGGCGAAAATAGAGTTGCGCCCCCGGACGGATCCGGGCGTTTTCGTCCCAATACCGGGCGTTGTAATACACGACGATCCCCGGTGAGGGAGCTTTGATGACGCACTGCTCGATTTGCTTTTTGACCCGTTCGAGTTGCTTCTTCTCGATCTCCGCCGTTTTGATCGCGGACTTCAAATCGTCCTCGACTTTACGCACCGCTGTGGCTTGGGTTTCCTTGGTTCGGTCCAACTCGATCTTGGCTTCCTCGGCTTTGGATTTCAGTTCGGTGAGGTCTCTCTTCCGCGTGAACTTTTCCAGGATGATGAGGTCCGCTTCGGCACTCGTCACGTTCAACTTCTTCTCTTGCACGGAGAGTTCTTTGGTTCTCACTTGGTCCAGTTGCGTGAAGCCTTTCTTGACCATGCCGCGTGTGAATTCGAGATCGTCATCGGCTTCTTTGAGGCTCTTGCGGGCCAGTTCCAGGGCACCCTTCATCTTGTCGCGGTCGCGGGTGTATTTGCCTTGCGGGTCGGTGTAGGCTTCGAATTCGATCTCGGCGAGCGTGAGTGCCAGTTCCGCTTTCGAGATTTCGCTCTTGGCTTTGTTCTTCGCTTGCGACAGGTCGCTGCGACTGGAATTGACTTTGCTCTCGGCAGTTTCCCATTTGATGTCTTGCTCGTTGATGAGCTTCGTCAGCGCGTCGGTATCCAGCTTGGCGACTTCGGCATCCTTCTCGACGCGCGTTCCCTCGGCGACGATCGAGACGAGCTTACCGCCGCCTTCGAGTTCGCAATTGACTTGAATCGGGTTGATGCTTTCGAGTTCGCCACGGTCGGTGATCGTGATCTTCAACTCGCCTTGTGTGGCCGTGGCGGTGAGCGGGCGTTTGCCGCCGACATCGCCTCCGAACCAACTTGGCCCGAACCAAACGAGGAGGCCTACGATCACGGCGAGCGTCAGCAGTTTCAAGCCACGCTTCAGCCAACGCCCGCTGCGGGGGTTAGGGTTGTTGAGGCGCGGCTGGGTTGGGATTGCTTGGAGCAGGACCGTTTCGACCATCACTTGGTCCGATGTCACCAGATTGCGGGGAAGCATTGCTCGGGAACCCTCGGCCATCAAGTTGCAATGCTTCCAAGTTTAACAAAAGTCGAATCCGTTGCTGCTCATATCGGATAAAACTTCCCGCGAGTTGGTCTCGTGCCGACAAGAGTTGGTCGAGCGCGCGAAGCTTACGGAGCGTAGCGTCCCCGGTCAATGCCCCTTGAGCCTGGACCGGGGCCATGAGCAGGAGTTGCTCATTCTCGAGTTGGCGTGCCGCAGCGATGAGGGATTGCCGGGCGATTTCAAAGCTGATGCGTTGCAATCGCAGAAAACGAATGTCGCTGCGAATCTGTTGCTCGATCTGATCCGAAAGCTGCATGTAACTCCGACGCGAACGCTGATAAGTGATCAAACTCGTGCGGTAGGCATTTCGCTCGGCAAGGCGATTGAGCGGGCTGTCGAACTGCACGCCGAGTGTGAACCGGCTGACGTCGCTGGAGAAGTTGAGTGGGTTCTTCGTGTTGGGGTCGCTCAACAAGTTACCGGATGCCGTCAGGTTGAAGTCCGCTTGCAGTTGGTTCGCGGCGACCGTCACCTTCCGCCACGAGTCGGTCACTTGGGCCTGGCGGTTTTGCAAATCGAGCCGATTCTCTTTCGCCTGGGCCACGGCGGAAGTCTCTTCAACCTGAACATCCGGTAGGCGGATCAGATAGATGCGGGCCTGCGTCTGAGCTGCAATCGCGGTGTCCAGGATTGCGTTGAGCTTCATGGTCTCGGCGGCGAGGGTCCTCCAGAAGTCTTCGCGGTTTGCATCGTTCAGGCGCTTTTGGCTCAGTTTCACTCGGTTCATCAAACTTGCAAGAGCTTTCTCTTGCGGTTCCATCGCCTCGGTCTGCTGTCGGAACGCGACGCGAACCCGCTCCGTTTGTTCCGCATCGTCCGTTGCCTTATTCGGACGGTCGATGTCGGCTTTCCATTTTTGCAGATCGTTTTCAGCCATCTTGAGTGCGGGAGTCACTTGGTCGCCCAACTCCAGCAGCCGAGTTGTGTTCTTGAGCAAACTCTCGCGGCTTGGGGCATTGCCCAACTCGGCGTTGCGTTCCCGGCTGAACGCGAGAAGGTCGTCTTGCAGTTTCTCCAAGACGGGATCGACGAGGATGAACTGCTGCAGAAAGGTGTCATCCAACTCGACCTGAATGCGCGGCGGTAGGCCGAGTTGCAGTTTGTAACCATCGAGCGCTTCCTGCAGACTGATCTCCGCATTCAAAACCGATTGCCGTGCGGAAAGCAAGCCCTGAAAAATCGTGTCCACTTCGACTGGGCTTTTCTTGTTCCCCTTAAGCAATTCGAGACTGAGCTTGTAGTTCTCTTCCTGACTTTTCAGGTTCGCCCGCGCGTTGCGGACACTCTGCTGCAAGAGCAGCAAACTCAGATAGCCGCCGCCATCGACCGAGATACTCGACCAGAACTGCTTGCGAAAGCGGGCATAATCGCGCACGGCATACAGCGTGTCGCGCTCCGCTTGGGTGAGGTTTTCGAGCCGGACTTTGCGGCCGAAGTTGCGCAACAGCGGCTGCACCAACGACACGGCAAGGTTCCCCGTGGCGCGGTTCGTGCCGCCGGAGAACTCCCAGACGAAGCTGTTGGCGAAATCGACCATCAACTGCCCGCCCGCCGCCAAGTTACGGTTGAAGCCGAGCGTCGAAGTCCTGTCGAGTGTCTGCGATCCAGGCGAATCGAGGCCGATTTGGGTGTAGGTCAACGCATTCCGGCCGAACCAGCGGGAATCGAATTCGAAGCGATTCAACGTCAGCGACAGGGCCGAAAGGTAGACATTTTCCAGGCTGGTCTGGTACTCGCGGCTGTTGTTGAGTGCGATCTCGAACGCTTTGTCTTGGGTCAATTTCAGCTTGCCCGAGGGTTCCAAGCCCAGTGCCTCTTCCCAACCCACCGGTTCGATGCGATCCGTTTGGCCATCGACGAGCCAATCGCGTGCCCCTCGAAACTTACCGGGGCGTGCCATCCACAGCCCTGCAGCTGCATCGTCCGGAGGTTTGGGTGGATGGTCGGGCGAAAAAGGGTCCGCGAGCCGGGAGTTGGCCGCGGGATCGACTTCCGTGCGACCGATGCCGTAAGCCGACGAGACAACACGTTCCGCGATGATCGGGTAAGTTTCCCGATCCGCCGATTGCCGGTAGAAGCTCCGAGAACACGAGGCTGTCCCCAAAGCCAAAACCAGGGCGATCCCACGAAGCATTGCTCCCCCTATCCCGAACCCACGACACAAGTCCAGTGCGGCGGCTGATAGTCCAGATGTCAAATTCGGGCAAGATCAACCGCGAAATCGGGGGTGTGCCTCCGGAAAATTAGCACTCGAAAACATCATTAGCGACATCTCCAGGCTGAATATTCCTGGGGTGCTCAACGCCTTTCGGCGTCACTGAAGTCATCACTGTGGCAGTCGTACCCGGCGACCGACTGGGCCGACATCGTCGGAAAGCCACGACGATCACCACGGAGATGGCCAGCAACCCGGTCGGCTCGGGCACAGGGGTGAACGTCAGGTATATGTTGTTTGTCGTGGCAAAAAGTGAAACGTCGGTAAACCCAGCAAACGACTCCGAATCGAGGGTAAAGTCTGTCCCGTATACGAACACCGCCGCTCCGCCGTTCGCAGTGATCGACGCTCCATCCTCAACGGTCGCCACGGCGATGGTGTATGACATACCGTTTGACAATAATCCGTCGCCCAGCAGTTTAATGGCGAACGGCCCGTCCAGCCCTGTGGTGCGGAAGTCGAGCGACCGCCCGGCCCCGATCACCACCAGTCGGTCACGCACATATGGGTTCTCCGGTGCATTAGACGGCCCGGCGAGGTTGGCCAAGTCAAGTGTGACCCGGCTGCCGCGGTTAACCGTCACGTTTCCGAAGACCGTCAGTGCGTCGACGGTCGCTCCGTTCCGAAGCCCACCGCCGACGGAAGCCCCGCTCGCTACTGTCACGTTTCCGACCACGATTCCGGCCCCGGACAATGCCTGCGGTACGCTTGCACCCAGGGTGAACCCATTGCTGACGGAGGAGACATCGAACGCCGCCCCGCCGTGGACGGCGATGCTCGGAGTGCTGCCGATCGACCCGTTGGAAGCCGGCGCCAAGGTGCCCCCCTGAACAGTGGTGTTCCCGGTGTAGGTGTTGACGCCGCTCGCCAGCACCAGGGTGAAGTTGCCCCCCTTCGTCAGCGTGCCAGTCCCGACGACCGGTCCGGCGAAGGTTATCCGCCCGGTGCCGGGGCCTTCCACAGTTAGACCGGTGGACCCACGGAAGGTGACACCATCAACGACTTGCGTCGGCACATTGTTCATTCGAATGGTGGACGAGATCACAACGGCCCCGGAGCCGTTCTGGACGATCTTCGGGGCCAACACGCTCGCCGACCCGTCCGCGTTCTGGCCGAAGTTGAGCGTGCCCCCTGCGATGGTGGTCGGTGACGCCGCAGTGCTGGACAACTCCAGCCGGGCGAGCCTCACGCTTCCGATGTCGTTGGTGGCAGTGAACGCCGTCGTGCCGCCGAACCGGAGGACGATGTTCGACGTGACCTGCCCGGACACCGGCAGGATCGGGGCCGGCCCCCGGTCGGCGTGGTTGTAGAATTGGTTGTTTCCCGCACCGCGGACGATTCCGGAACCAGTCCTCCACCGGGACTCATTTACGTTCGTGGCTCCTTCCAACCAGCTGCCGGTCGAGCCGTTCCAATCGTAGCTGTTCCACCCGATGTCGATCAACATCGCGATTTCGTGCGGGAGCAACCGCCTGCTGATGGCTGTGGAGTTCATGAGTCCTGCCGGTGAGGTGTTCGTGTGCTTGCCGCTGCTACCAATAACCCAGTTGGCCGGGGCGAGGATGGGGACCGGGCTGCCGAAGACCTCGGTCGCGTACCGACCGCCGAAGAACAATCCGGTGGCGGGGTCGTTTCCGTTCGTGAACGTGCTCGGGTTGCCGACGAACGACCCATAGCTTGGGCCGGCTCGATCCGTGTTGAACAAGGCACCCTGCCCGGGGGTGTTCCCTCGCTGGAGGAACCGGTCATACTCGGCGTACACGTCCGGTTGTGTCCCGCCGAATTGCCGCAATCCCTCCCCGTTGATGAACTGGTTGGAAGTCGTGCCCTGCGGGTTCACTTCGCCACTCAGCCCGGCTCCATGAAGGATCTCGTGCATGGCGACGGAGAGCAAGTCGAAGCCGCCGGAAGACGGCGGGTTATTCTGGCCGACGTAGTTGAAGTTGTATCCGAAGTTGAAGAATCCATAGGCGTCTTCTGGCGTGTTTGATCTCAAAGCAGGCGGCTGGTTCGTCCGCGCGCGCTGGAACAGCTGCCCGTTCTGAAAACTTCCGTGAGGCCCTAAGCCAACGTCCGACGAATCCGTCGTGTAGTAACCCCAGCGGGTAATTTCAGCAACATGTCCGGTGCCGGTGGTCGGCGAGGACCTCCAGCCGATGCGGGCTGACCCTCGCCCGTCAAGGTGAGTGTTTAAGATCGCGGCAGCCGCAGACATGGTTTCCCGGCGGAGCTGGCCGAGGGAGACAGTCTCTCCAGGCAATACGGTGGGGTCGGCAAAGCCGACCCCACCGGCGCGGATAGCACCGTCCTGATATACAAAGGTCCAGGAGATCTGTGCCGTAGCCGGCGTGGCCGTGCTTAATGCAGCGGCAACGATAAGAGGGTAAGCGAGCCTGAACATCGGTAAAGAATTCTCCTTAGGCAAGGGTACCGGTTCCAGGACCTCACTACCAAGAAGTGGCCGCATTGGGCCACCGGCACCGTGGAGGAGGGTTCGGCCCGCGACGGTGTTTTCCTGGTAGTTGTCGTCTATCGTTTAAGAGCCGGACGGGACGACGGCTAGCCGCGCCGGAGTAAAAAATTGTGGCCGGACCAGAATTTTTCGTCGGAGTGCTCAGCGTGGGAGCCGCGCGATCAGGGACGTGACCTCGCGTCGCAGCTCGGGCGAGTCAAGGTCCGGTGGGGCAGACCGACCGGCGGCCGTCACTCGAAGCTCGGGATTCGTCACGCCTGCGTTTGCGAGAGGGGCTGGTATTGGTCGCGTTAGTGGAAGGCGAGGACGGTCGGCAGGCGGAGGAGCGGGATGGGGGAACTCAGCAGGCGATCGGCGAAGCCGTCGTGGAAGTAGTCGTGCCCCAGGATCAGGCCATCCGGCTTTACCTTCGGCGCGATGTCGAGCAGGTCGCTCAGCACGAACTCGTAGGTGTGATTGCTGTCGAGGTAAAGGAAGTCGAAGAAGCCGTCCGGGAAGGTCGCCGCGGCCTTGTAGGAATACTGCCGATGGATGCACTCGGGAATCCGCGGCCGCATCATGGCGGACTTCAAGCTGGACATTGCCTTTGCCGCCGTGGTCCTCGGCCTGCTCGGCGGCATGTCGATTGTTGTGCTCGCGGTATTGAAGTTAGGGGCATCGCTAGCCCGCGCGACTGCGCCAGACTTTGCGATCCTCGTCGATGTCCCGGCTTGCTGCGCGGACGGCGTGCTTCAGCCATTCGACCGGTCGCGCGTCCAGGTCGTCGAGCACATCCGCGGCACAATCGCGCCGACCGAGGTGGACGTTGGCCGTCTCGGTGCCCATCGCGGTGAGGAGCACTGCCAAGTCGGTCGTGGGTTTGAGGAATTCCAGCTCGATGCGGGACGACCGCGGTGCAAGGCGGCGAACGATCCAGCGTTCGTGAAACATCAGGAACGGATCCGGGCACCGCACCGCGGCCGCAGCGATGCGGCAAGCCTGGGACTCCGCCGGTTCCCCACCCAGCCAGACGTCAACCGAGGGCGTGAGCCGCTTCGCTTCGCGGGCTACGGTGCCGCCGGCCCACGTCGCCACAGCAAGGTATCGCGCCTTCCCCAGACTGCCGACGCCGACTTTTTCCCTGAAGCGAAGTTCGGCCCGTTCGGCATCAGCAGGCAAGGATTCGTTGAGCAGCAACCGCACGTCCGCAGGAATGGCCGTCGCCGCCGACGCCATCTGAGCGGCGAGCTTATCCCAAAATTTCTTCGGTTCCCGTTCGCGCGTCATCGCCAAGGCCCGCAACTCGGCGTGAAGTTCTTCCAGCACAAACGGGATACCGCCCGCCTTCAAGCCCGCCCGATAGCCGGCGAGAATCGCCGCACACGCAAACCCCATCCGGACCTCGATCGCGCCGGCTTCCCGTGCCGCCCGCACGCCCGTGGCCAACCGTACCAGGTCATTGGCATACGGCAGTTCGGCCGCTTCGTCGAAATCGTTGACGCCCCAACAGAGTCGTCCCTCGGCATCACGCCAAGTCCCGAAATTTTCCGGATGCAGGTCGCCGACGCTCGGCACCACAGGGGCATTCAGCCACTCGTCGCCGAAGGCCGAACGGCGTTGTGCCCAGCGGCAGTAGGTCGCCCGAAAGTACGCGAACGGGTTTTCCCCCCGCATGAGGTGATGCTTCTCATCGAGGTCGTCCGCATGCAGGGGATTGAACGCGGCCAGCCATCGTTCGTAATCGTGCGTCGCCTCGACGATGTCCATGGGAGAAAACTCCGTACTGCCGCAACGCGAGCCACCGGGGGTTGTCCTATGCGGCAGGCACGACGCAGGCGACGAAGAAGCGGGACGGGCGTTACGAAGGCTCGAGCCGCAACGAGTTCGACGCGACTGGCCCTATCGAAGCAAAGGTCTTGGAGGAAGTGTTACGCCGCTTCAGCGCGGTGCTGGACCTGACGGAGGGCGGGCAAACAATCCGCACGACGGGCGAACACCCCTTTTCCGATACGGCGAATGGGTGCCCGCCAACAAGCTGCAAGTCGGCGACCGGCTCTTGTGCGCGGACGGCTCGACGGTTGCCCGATCACCGTGCGGTGATGGTCGGCGAATTCGATCGGTGGCAGGGCCAAGGGTAACTCGTGCCTGGCGAATTCCGATCAGCTGCCTGCGGCGATGCGGAGCATTTGCTCTTCGACCAGCGGTTTGCTCAGGCCCGTCGCTTGGACGGCGACGCGTAGGCGGGCGTCGCCGGCGGAGCGGCCGGTGATCGTCGCTTCGAGTACGGCGGACTTGCCGGGTGGGAGTTCGTTGAGGATCGGGAAGGTGAGCGTGTTGCCTGCGAGGGTTGCGGCTTTGCCGTCCGGTCCGGTCCCGGCTGCCGGCGCGGCCGCGCCGCTTGCCGTCAACACAATGTCGATTGTGCGGGCCGGGCCGTTGCCGACATTTCGGACCACGATTCGGATGACGCTGTCCCGGCCGACGATCCCGCTGCGCGGAAGTTCCAGCGAATCGAGTTGCAGCACCGACTGACCGACCACTTTCAAGGTAGACTCGGCACTGACCGTGCCGCCCGCGGTGTCGGCGACGGCTTGTAGCTTGCCGGAGCCGCCGCTGCCGCCGGCGATCGTGGTGAAGCGCAGCGTCTGCGTGCCCTTTGCGGGGATCGTGGGAATGCTCCATGTGAGTGAATCGCCGGTTTCACTGCGTCCACTCCAATTGAGGGGTAGGTTGACCCGGATGCGGATCTGTTCGGTCGGCGCATCGCCGCTGTTGGTCACCGTCAGGCTGCGGCTCGCCGGCTCGTTGAGGACGACTTGGGACGCACCTTCGAGAGTCAGCTTCAGGCTCATCGCCCGGACTTCGAGACCGACTTCGGTTTGCGAGGTCAGGCCGCCGTCGGCGACGCTGTTGGCTCGAAGCAGAAAGCGTCCGGGAGTGGCGGCGGTCAGTGGTATCTCGACGCGGCGATCCTCACCGGGGGCGAGCGTGCCCATGGTCACTTCCACGGGGTTCTTGCCGCTTGTGTGCCGCAAACCGGCGGGCACGGTCAACCAGGCGACGACATTGGTCGCGGGTGTGCCGCCGGGGTTGCGGGCGAAGACGCGGACGGCGATCGGTTGTTCCGGCGCGGCCACGTCCGGCACTTCCAGATTCACCTGCAGCACGCCCGTGCCGACGGTCGTAGTCGCCCGGGCCACAGCGGTCGTGTTGTCCGCAAAACGGGCCGTGGCGGAAAAATTCGTCTCGCCCTTACGCATCGGCCGCACTGCGATGCGGCGGACTTCGCTCGCCCCCGATGCGAGTGGGCCGACGGTCCAGAGCAGTTGGTGTTCGTTCTGTACCGTCGGCGGCACATCGCTGGATAAGAACTCCACGTCCGCAGGGAGGGTCGTTTCGAGGATGACCGATTCCTGCGTCTCCCCGGTGCGGTTTGCGAGTGTCAATACGACGGTTGCTTCGCGGTCGAAGGTGACGTTTGCGGGCACGGCGATGGTCAGTTTATCGCCGGGAGCGGCTGCCACAGGTACCTTGGTGATCGGGATCGGCTTGATCTCCGGCAGGCGTGCTTCGGACGTCCGGGTCGGGGCGAAGCGCGGCTCGGGGATGCGGTCCGGCGTCGGGCCGTCGGTCCAGGTCAAGCGCGTGACGGCGGTGCGGCGGTCGTGGTTGTGGACGGCCGGGGCGTAGGCGGTGACGATCGTTTCACCCGGCTTGAGACTGCGGACGATGCACCAAGTCTGGCCCGGCTCGATGGTGAAGTCGTCCCGTTCGTTGTCGTTGCCGCGGTCGAACACGTGGCGACGCAGCGAGGTATAGGAGACACCGCGCTGGTTGCCGACGAGGTACCCGCGGCCGGCGGTGTAGCCGGATTCGTCCACTTCCAGCAGTTCGCCGGGGCCTTCGAGAATCCACTCGATGCGCCGCTTGCGGCGTGGAACGCCGTCCTCATCGAAGACGGTCGCAATCACGACCTGATCGCTGCCGACCGGATTGGTACAACGCGTCGGAGCGGTTTCCACCGATGCGGCGTTGCGGTCGAAGTCCGCAAAGTAGCCGAATCCAGGCGGTTTGGCGTGCGTCTGAATCACATCGCCGGGCGGCAGATAATAAGGAAAGTAAGACGGATTCGCGGCCCCGCCGAAGCAGCCGACCAGCAACGGCAACCCGATGAGCATCACGAACAATCCGGCATTCCGCATCCGTCCGCGCATACCCCGACCTCCCGGAACGGTCGGTCGTATAGCTTGGCGCAGTCCGGGATGCAACCCGTGTTCGCACGGGCCTGCTTTTCCGATCCCGTCAGTTCCCCTGAAAGATGGCTTCGCCGAGTTGGGCGACAACCAGGCGGCGACGCTGAAGGGGCCGTTCACGGTCGTGGACGACGGCGCCGGGTTCCATGGCGTAAGCGGGATCGGCGGTCTGGGTTGGCTTGGGCTCGTCGAGGCTGCGCAGGCGAAGCACGATCGTGCCGGCGAAGATCGTGCGGGTCCAAGTCAACGCCTGCAGTTCGCGGCGGTCGTCGATCGTCATCTCGACGCGGCCGGGGCGACCGAGGAGAGCATTACGTTTGACGGCGACGATGTTCCGTCGGCCCGCCTCGGCGGGGGATTCCGTCAGGTCGAAATCGCGTAGGACTTCACCCAGAAGTGTCGGCAATTCCAGGTCGAGCGTTTCGAACAGTTCGCGCAGCCGCGGCGGCAGCTCGTCCAACTCGAATCGGGCCGCCGCCTGCGGGGAGGCCACAAGCCAAAGGCGGTCGCGATCATCCCGGCCGAACCAACCCGTCTCTGCGAAGCCGGGCGACAGCGTGAAGCGGCGACCGCGGACCGTCAGCGTGCGCGGCTTGGCCAACTTCGCCAATACGGGATATTTCGCGGCCGCGTCCGGCGGGACATCGAGAGTGAAGGCATAGCTGCGGTCGCGCGGCATCTCCAAGTCCGCCTGGACGGCGGCGACGAGTTCCGCGGGCGAAGCGGCCACCTGCTGCATCGGCCAAAGGACGAATCCGAACATCACAACAGCCGCCAATACCACAAGTGCGGCGGCGTAACGCAGGCCGCACCGACGTGAACGCACCGACGGAGTCGGGGCATCGGCGGCGAGGCGTTGCTGCACGCCGGCCCAGAGCCGCACGGCATCGACCTTCGCGGCTTCCGCATCGAGGACGCGGCGGATCAGTTCATCGGGGTCGGGAGTCATAATCGAGTCGATTCATTTTTGGGAGTCACTTCATCAACCCGCAACCCGTTGTTCGG
>Ga0105048_10001658_pt1 | contig 36081 bp, 29 predicted proteins | sample MAT05_FD_78382 | JGI IMG/M metagenome (GOLD analysis project Ga0105048, IMG submission 78382) | Freshwater microbial communities from Lake Fryxell liftoff mats and glacier meltwater in Antarctica - MAT-05 | ecosystem: Environmental > Aquatic > Freshwater > Ice > Liftoff microbial mat | place... | reverse complement strand
GCACGTGGAGGAGCAGCGGTGCAGGTGGGCTGGAAGGGCCGTGGATCCTGCGTGCCGGCGCGGGCGGAGGAGGGAAGTTGGGTGCGGTTTGGACAGGACCGTTCGCTCACGCGCGCGGATCGGGTCCGCTCGCTTGCGCGCGCGGTTCCAAGCCTTTTTGTGGCGATGCGTTGACGGAAATCCCGCGGTAAACAGGGGCCGCCACCTGATCTCAGGTGGCCTTGAAAGGGGTGGGCTGCTGGATCTTGTGCGGCACGCTCGCCGGCGTGTGGAAGAACGCGGAGGCGTTGCCGGCGAAGATCGTCCCCGGGTCGCAGGCGGGCAGGCAGAGGGCGAGAACCAAGGCGAGGCGTCGCATCAGAACACCCGGATCTCGAAGGCGACTGTGGTCATGCGCAGCCCCGGTGTCGGGCTGTAGCCGACGCGCAGACCAAAGAAACCGCCGAGCGTGTGGAGCCCGACGTCGAAGCCTGTGCCCGTTATCCCCCGCGAGCGGAGGAGCGATCCGCCCACCGAGAAAGAGAGGGACTCGCCGCGCGCGAGCAGGGGGACATACGATCGCAGCCCGAAGCGGCCAATCCAGCGATCGGCGTAGTCGGCAAAGTAGCCGCCCAGCACCTCGGGCGCGACGTAGAGCTCGATCGATCCAGCGTGCCGGGAGATCGGCTCGATCACCAGGCTTCGCCAGGGCGAGAGCTTGCGGTTGATCCCGAACGAGTAGAGCAGCGGCGTGACCTGCCAGCTTGCGCCGAAGCGGACCTTGCCCTCCTCCACCACGAGCTCGGGGCTGGGCACGAGCTGGAGCGCGGTCCAGAGGAGCGTAATCCGCGCCGCGGGCTCGGCGGGCGGGGGCGCCTCCGCGGCAGGGAGGAGCTGGGCGGCGAGGAGAAGAGTCAGCACGTCGCGGCGAGCGTAGGCGAGGCGCTCTGCCGTGTCGACGCGGCCCTCCTCGTGGCAACACTACTTCACGGAGGACCGTCGTAGTGCGCGGGGCTCGCCGCGGACCGGGCTCGCTACGGCCGGGAAATCCGGCTATCGTCGGCCGATGAAGCGCTTCCTTCTCGGCATCTTCGCGACAGGTCTTCTCACTGGCAGCGGCTGCGGCGGCTCGGACACCAGCGGTACTGGCGGCACCGCGACCACCGGCGACGCGACCACCGGCGGCACCGCGACCACCGGCGGCACCGGCGGCGACACGAGCACGACCACGAGCACGACCACGAGCGGCACCGGCGGCGGTACGACCACGAGCGGTACCGGCGGCGCTGCGAGCACGAGCAGCACCGGCACCGGTACGGGCACGAGCACGAGCAGCACTGGCAGCGGTACGACCACGAGCGGTACCGGCGGCGCTGCGAGCTGCGTTCTCGACGGCGTGCTGACGCCCCCCGAGCAGTGCGACGACGGCAACACGATCGACGGTGACGGCTGCAATAAGGACTGCACCTTCTCGTGCACGAAGGCGCCGGACTCGTGCCCGAACGCGGAGACCTGCAACGGCGTCGAGGTCTGCACCACGACGATGAGCGGGGCCAACGTCGGCCAGAAATGCGCGCCCGGCGTGCAGCTCCTTGATTGCTTGGCCTGCGCCTCGGGCGTGTGCGGCTCCGGTGTCTGCATGGCCTCTGTCTGCGGCGACGGCTGCGTCGACACGATCAAGGGCGAGCAGTGCGAGCCCCCGGGCACGGTCAAGTGCGACGCCGCGTGCAAGACGATCGGCGCCAACCCCTGCGGTAACGGCGTCCGCGACGCGGGCGAGCAGTGCGACGACGGCAACCTGGTCAACCTCGACGGCTGCGACGCGAGCTGCAAGTTCGAGCAGGATCTGCGCTCGAACTACCTCCAGATGCAGTTCGGATTCGACGCCTTCTGCGGCAACGACAATAAGCTCGGCGCTGCCATCACCTCGGGGCTCCCCCAGGGCCAGGTGCAAAGCGACATCGATCAAGGCATCGCCGTGGGGACGAGCGGCTTCGTGATCAAGATGCTCGGCCTCGGGAGCCTCACGGGCGCTGACGATCCTGCGCTGGAGGTCGGCACGATGCTCGCCCTCCCCGGGGTCGGCGTGGGCTACAACGGCGCGAACGATCTCGACTGGTGGTACACCGTGAACGGGGCCTTCCTCGACGCCTCACGGAGCCCGCTCGACAAGCTCGCTGGCAACCTTACTGGCAACGTCCTCAACGCCGGCCCCGGCACGATGAGCCTGGCCGTCAACTTCTTCCCCAGCAGCGCTACTGTGCTTCGCCTGTCGAGCGCCAGGTTCCAGATCCCTCTCGGCCCGAGCTTCGCGCCCGGCAGCTCCGCCGGGGGCACGACGCCGGGGCACCTCGCCTCCGAGCACCTCGATCCTGCTCTCCAGAGCTTCGCGAGTCTGGGCCAGACGAACCTCAACTTCGCTGGCAAGCTCTGCGGCAACACCAGCGCGAAATCCCTGGCGCAGGCGTTCGCGCCCTCCGAGCTCCTCGCGGGCAACCTCTATACTTGCATCGAGGGTTACTCCGCGGCGAGCTCGCTGCTCGACGTCTTCGTCTCCGGCTGCACCATCAACATCGGCTCTCTCTTGCCAGTCATCTTGCCGTCGCAGCCCGACAAGGCCGATCCGTCAGCACCCGTCGCCGGCGCGGGAGCGCCCTACAAGCTGACCACGAACGCGCTCAAGGCCGTCACCGGGTGCGTCGACAAGAGCAACACGGCTGTTCCCCTCGCGTCGTGCCTCGAGGCGGCGGCGTATTCGAGCTTCTTCCGGTTTGCGATGGATCGCGTGATCCTCAAGTGATTGAGTGACAGCGCCGCGCAGGATGCGGCCGGAGATTTCGAGCGCGGACCCCCGATCTTCAGGATGGCGAACCACGGAGGGCGTACTATTTCGCCCATGGACACAATAAACGAGTACCCTTCCCGCCATTGAAATTCCCATGACAAGCATCACCGCGCACGATCTATTCAAATTGGAAGAGCTGCCCGCGGACGCCGAGCTTTCGAGCGCGGAGCTCCGGAGCGCGTTCTGGCAGCTCAAGAAAATGCAGCGGGAGTTCCAGCAACAGCAGACGTTCTGGCGGTCGGTGAACGACTCGATGTCGGACGCCTATGCCAAGCTCGCCTCCTTCCAGGAGGAGCTGCGAGCCTCGCAGGAGAAGCTCCGGGAGGCGAACAGCCTGCTCGAAGAGAAGGTGCGGCAGCGCACTCACGCGCTGAACGAGGCGCGCGAGCTCGCGGAGAACGTCGTCGCCAGCATCTCCGATATGCTCCTCATCGTCGACGTTGACGGCAGGATTCAGCAGGCCAACCGCGCCGCCGAAGTTTTGCTCGGCTCCTCGGAGAAAGAGCTCTTCGGGCGCCCGATCCAGGCCCTCTTCTCCAGCGATCTTGGTCAGTCGTCTGACCTCAGCGCCGACTGGCTCTCTGTGGTGCTGCGGGACGGCCAGATCCGGAACTGCGACGCGGCCTATCTCACCCGCGCGAATCAACCCCTCCCGGTGGTGTTCAGCGCCTCCCGGCTGCGGAGCCCGCAGGGCTTGGTGCTCGGCGCCGTCTGTATCGCCAAGGACGTGACCGAGCGTCGGCAAGCAGAGCGGGATCTCCGGGCGCAGCTCGAGCGGATCACCAGCCAGGAGGAGATGATCCGCGCCTTGTTCACGCCGATCATCCGGGTCTGGGAGCGGGTGCTGGTCCTTCCGATCATCGGCGAGCTGGACCCGCGCCGGGGGGCGGAGATCCTGCACCACTTGCTCCACGCTGTGGTCGACTCCCGGAGCGCCTTTGTCGTGCTCGACCTCACCGGGGTCAAGGCCGTGGACGGCGAGACGGCCGACCACCTGATCCAGATCAACCGCGCTGTCCGGCTCCTCGGGGCCGGGTGCCTGCTCTCCGGGATCTCGGCGAGCTTTGCTCAATCGATCCTCGCCCAGAGGCTGGACCTCCGCGATCTCGTCTCCTTCAGCACTCTCCACGCGGCCCTCCACCACGCCTTGATCCACATGGGCGAGCTACCGGGGCCCTCGAAGGGCCGCCTCGCCCGCGGGTGACTCGCTATGTCGACCATCCTCCTCGTCGAAGACAATGAGATGAACCGCGACATGCTGTCACGTCGCCTGATCCGCCGCGGCTATGAGGTGCTGCTCGCCGAGGACGGCGAGACCGGCGTCCGCATGGCCCTCGGCAGCTTGCCGGACCTGATCCTCATGGACCTGAGCTTGCCGGACATTGACGGCCTCGAGGCCACCCGCCGCCTCAAGGCAGACCCGCGGACCCACCGGATTCCGATCATCGTGCTCACCGCCCACGCCATGCTGGGTGATCGGCAGCAAGCGCTCGCGGCGGGCAGCGATGACTATGACATCAAGCCGATCGAGCTCGAGCGCCTCCTCGGCAAGATGAGCGCGCTCCTGGAGCGGATCAACCCATGAACGAAGCCAAAGACAGCAGCGGTGATGAAGCGAAGCGGCGGGCGATCTCGCATTTCCGGCACGAGATCCGCTCCTCGCTGACAGCGATCATCGGCTACAGCGAGCACCTCCTCGAGACCCTCTCGCCCGGCGCGCCCGAAGAGATGGAGCAGGCGCTCCGGGAGATAAAGGGCATCGGTGACGCGGTGCTCGTCGAGGTCGCCGCGCACCTCTCCGGGGAGGCGCTTCACGCTATCGAAGGGGACGCGTTGCCCTCGATCCTCGCGCGGTTCAGCGAGGACTGCGTCGCTCCGTCCGCCCGGATCGACCCCGCCTGCGCGGCCCTGATCACGATGGCAGAGCGCGCTGGGCTGTACACCCTCATTCCCATCCTCTGCCGGATCCAGGCGGCCGGGGTGATGTTGAACAACCTCGTCAAGGGGTACTCGATCGAGGTGATCACGGGGGAGCTCGCGTCTGGCCACGGGCTCGATCTCGGTGGGCTTCGACCCGCGACGCCCGCCTCGAAAGAGGCGGCGGGCCACCCGCAGCCGCGCGGGCGGGTGCTCGTCGTGGACGACAACTCCATCAACCGCGATCTCCTCCGCCAATGGCTCACCCGTCAGGGGCACGAGGTCGAGGAGGCGAGCGGCGGTGGAGAGGCGCTCTCGCAGATCCGGCGTAACGACTACGACATCATCCTCCTCGATCTGGTGATGCCCGATCAGAGCGGCCTCGAGGTGCTGGAGACGCTCGCCGAGGAGGGGCGGCTCGGCCTCGCGCCGATCATCATGCTCTCGGCGTCGGACCAGCTCGACAGCGTGGCGCAGTGCATCGAGCGCGGCGCTGACGACTACGTGGTCAAGCCCTTCCACATGGCGCTCCTCAAGGCGCGCATCCGCGTCGCCCTGGAGCTCAAAGGGCACCGGCAACGCGAGCGGGTCTACCTGGCCATGCTCAAGGAGCAGCGCGATCGCGCCTAGCCATGCAGCTCATCCAGAAGATCGTCAGGAAGCGGCGAGACTACAACAGCTGGGTCGCCAACGAGACGATGGAGGACTACTCGCTGCGCTACGCGCCGCGGTCCTTCCGCAAGTGGTCTCCGCTCCTCCTCGCCAACACCGCGCTCGGGGGCATCTCGTTCCTGGCGCTGGAGGCCATCGGGGGCTCACTCTGCCTGAGCTACGGGTTCACCAACTCGTTCTGGGCCATCCTCGTCTGTAGCTTCATCATCTTCCTGACCGGGGTGCCGATCACCTACTACTCGGCCAAATACAACCTGGATATGGATCTCCTGACCCGCGGCGCCGGGTTCGGATACATTGGCTCCACGGTCACGTCGGTCATCTACGCCTCGTTCACGTTCATCTTCTTTGCCCTCGAGGCGTCGATCATGGCGCAGGCGCTGGAGCTCTACTTCCACCTCCCGCTCGTGCTCGGCTACCTCTTCTGCTCGCTCTGCGTCATCCCGCTCGTCCTCTTCGGGGTCACCCTCATCAACAAGGTTCAGCTCTGGAGTCAGCCCTTCTGGCTCGCGCTGATGGTGCTGCCCTTCGTCGTCATCCTCCGGAAGGATCCCCAGGCGCTCTCGGGGTGGGAGGCGTTCGCCGGCAGCGCCCCGGGCGGCGGCGCGTTCAACCCGATCCTCTTCGGGCTCGCGGCCAACGTGTCGTTCTCGCTCATCGTCCAGATCGGCGAGCAGGTGGACTACCTCCGCTTCATGCCGGACAAGGTGAAGTCGAACCGGCGGCTCTGGTGGTTCTCGCTGATCATCGCCGGGCCAGGCTGGATCATCCTCGGCGGCGCAAAGCAGCTCGCCGGCGCCTTCCTCGCGTCTCTCGCCGTCCGTCATGGGGCGAGCCTCGAGGACGCGGCGAAGCCGATCGTCATGTACCTGACCGGCTATGAGTACGTGTTCTCGAGCAAGGCCGTCGTCCTCTTCGTGGCGATGATGTTCGTCGTCATCTCGCAGATGAAGATCAACGTGACCAACGCCTACGCGGGGTCGCTCGCCTGGTCGAACTTCTTCTCGCGGCTCTCGCACCGGCACCCGGGGCGCGTGGTCTGGCTCATCTTCAACGTGGCCATCGCGCTGCTCCTGATGATGTTCGGGGTCTTCCACACCCTCGACAAGGTGCTAGCGCTCTATTCGAACGTCGCTATCGCCTGGATCGGCGCCATCGTGGCCGACCTCGTCGTCAACAAACCGCTCGGCCTCTCCCCGAGCTATATCGAGTTCAAGCGGGCGCACCTCCACAACATCAACCCTGTCGGCTTTGGGTCCATGCTCGCCGGCTCGGTGGTGTCGATGCTCTGCTTCGCCGGGATCTTCGGCGCCGAGGCGCGAGCGTACTCTTCCTTCCTCGCCCTCGGGCTGGCGTTCATCCTCTCGCCGATCATCGCCGTGGTGACGAAGGGGAAATACTATATCGCCCGCGAGAACGTTCATTTCTCGAACACCAAGAGCGAAGGTATCGTCAAGTGCTGCATCTGCGAGCACGACTACGAGCCGCAGGACATGGCGTTCTGCCCGGTCTACGACGGCTCCATCTGCTCGCTCTGTTGCACGCTGGACGCGCGCTGCCACGACGTCTGCAAGGTGCCTGAGGGCGACGTGAAGGCGAAGAAGGCCACCGCCGTCCGGAGGTTCATCGAAGAGAAGCTCTCGGCCCGCCTCGGCTCCCGCCTCCTCCGCGTGCTGGGCGTGTTCCTGGCGATGTCCGGCGGCGTGGCGATGCTCTTCTGGCTGTTCCACGAGGGCGGCGCCGGGCTGCCGCCGATGGAGGTGATCGGCTCGTACGTGAAGCTCTATTCGGCGCTCCTCGTGCTCATCGGCGTAGGCGCGTGGTGGCTGGTGCTCTCCTGGGAGAGCCGCGAGCTCGTCGAGGAGGAGCTCGACAAACAGAACGAGGAGCTCCAGCAGGAGGTCGCCGAGCACAAGAAGACGGAAGAGGCCCTCTCGGCGGCCAAGGAGCGGGCCGAGGAGATCAACCGGCAGCTCTCGGTGGCGATGGGGCAGGCGGAGGCCATGGCCCGCGCGGCGGAGAGCGCGAACGTGGCAAAGAGCCAGTTCGTCGCCAACATGAGCCATGAGCTGCGGACCCCGCTCAATGCCATCCTCGGCTACAGCGAGATGCTGGTGGAGGAGGCCGAAGAGACCAGGCAACGGGCCTTCGTCCCCGATCTGAAGAAGATCCATCAGGCCGGCATTCACCTGCTCGGCCTCATCAACGATGTGCTCGATCTGTCGAAGATCGAGGCGAGCAAGATGGAGCTCCACGCGGAGCGGTTCGATCTCTCGCGGCTCCTCGACGAGGTGGCCGAGACGCTCCACCCGGAGCTCGTTCGGCACGAGAACACGCTCGAGATCCTGCGCCCCGAGGGCCCGTGCGTGATGTTCGCGGACCTGATGCGGACGCGGCAGATCTTCAATAACCTCCTCAGCAACGCGGTGAAGTTCACGCAGAATGCCGCCATCCGGATCCGGGTCACCGCGGACGACTCGCTGGGGAGACCGGGTGTCCGGATCACGTTCGAGGACGAGGGCATCGGGATGACGCCGCAGCAGAAGGCCCGGCTCTTCCAGCCGTTCGTGCAGGCCGAGGCGTCGACCACCCGCAAGTACGGCGGCACCGGGCTTGGCCTGGTGATCACCAAGCGGTTCGTGGAGATGATGGAGGGGTCAATCGCGGTCGAGAGCGCGGCGGGCCAGGGCTCCACATTCACGGTCTGCCTCCCGTTGGGTCTGGCCGCGGAGCTCGCGCCGGTCGAGGCGCGCAGAGCGCTGCGGCCTTTGACACTGGACCTCTCGACCGCCGGCCAGGTCGTCCTGGTGATCGACGACGAGCTGGCGGCGCGCGAGCTGCTGAAGAAGTACCTCGAGTCGCTCGGCTATCGGGCGGTGCTCGCCGCGGACGGCGAGGAGGGTTTGCGCCTCGCGCGGGAGATCAAGCCTGACGTGATCACCCTGGATCTGCTGATGCCGGGGCTGGATGGCTGGAGGGTGCTCTCCGCGCTCAAAGGCACGCCGGAGCTCGCGTCGATCCCGGTGGTCGTCGCCTCCGTCCTCGAGGAGAAGAACACCGGCTATGCGCTCGGCGCCTCGGACTACCTGACCAAGCCGATCGAGCGGGACGAGCTCGAGCGCGTCCTCACCCGCTATCGCTCGCCGGATCAGCGAGACCCGCGGATCATGGTGGTTGAAGACGACCCGGCGACGCGCGATCTCCTCGATGCGATGCTGCGCAAGGCCGGCTGGAGCGCCGTGTTGACCGAGAACGGGCGGCACGCGCTCGATCTCCTCTCCGCCGATTCCCGGCCGCTGGACGCGTTCATCATCGATTTGATGATGCCAGAGATGGATGGCTTCGAGCTGATCGAGCGGTTGAGCAAGAGCGAGCGTCACCGCAGCACGCCGCGGATCGTGCTCACGGCCAAGGACATCACCGACGAGGAGCGGGCGCGCCTCGACGCGGGCGTGGAGAAGATCTTCCAGAAGGGCAGCTACAGTCGGCGGGAGCTGCTGGAGGAGATCCTCCGGAGCATCAGGGCCGCGGCGCCGCCGGGAGCCTAGAGCACCGAACAGGTTGAAATGGACCGAAAAGAGCCGAATTTTAACGCAAAGGCGCAGAGACGCAGGGACGCAAAAAAGAAATCCGATTTTTTGCGCCTTTGCGTCTCCGCGCCTTTGCGTTGAAATCTGGGCAATTCAACCTGTTCGGTGCTCTAGGAATGGCGCTCCCACGGCCCTGGTACGAGCAAGAACGAAGGTGGCCTATGCGTTCTGGTCACCGAGCGCCCTCCAGTCCTGCCAATAAGAGTTGACTCCGATCCCCGCGCATCCGAATATCGCAGCTCATCGGGATTTTGCGCGGGTCCGCCTCGAATTCGGGGGCCCCTACGCTGGGGGAAACAGGGGCGATTGTGGGCGAAATCAACATCGAAGTTTGGGACGCGACCGGAAATAAGCGGCTGAAGGTGGAAGTGCCGGACGACGTGGCGGTGGAGCGCATCGTCCTCGTCCTGGTCGAGAAGCTCCTCCTTCCCAAGTTCGCGCCGGACGGGCAGCTCATGAGCTACAAGTTCCATCATCGCCGCCTGGGGATCCAGCTGAGCGATGATCGGACGCTCGGTCAGCAAGAGGTGGTCGAGGGGGACGTGGTGCGGATCCAGCCCGAGATCACCGCTGGAGCCACGCGGCGATGACGATCCGGCTCGACCGCGAGGCTCTCCTCGGCGGGGAAGATCGGTACCACCGTCAGCAGCTCATCGAGTGGTGGGACCAGCCTCGCGTCTCCGGCGCCCGCGTCCTTGTGATCGGCGCAGGGGCCCTGGGCAACGAGATTTTGAAGCTCCTCGCGCTCACCGGCATCGGCTGGACGATGGTCTACGATCCCGACCGGATCGAGCGCAGCAACCTGAGTCGCAGCGTGCTCTTTCGGGACGCTGACGAAGGGCGCTTCAAGGCCGACGCCGCGGTCGCGCGGATGCGGGAGCTGAACCCGGAGATCCACGCCTTCGCCCGCTGCGAAGACGTGATCACGCGCGCTGGCCTCGGCATGTTTCTCTGGGCCGACGTCGTCATCGGCGGCGTGGACAACCGCGAGGCGCGGGTCTTCATCAACTCCGCGTGCGCGCGGACCGGGCGCGCCTGGGTCGACGGCGCGATCGAGGGCCTCTCCGGCGTGGTGCGCGCCTTTCTCCCCGCGGAGACGGCTTGCTACGAGTGCACGATGAACGCGACCGACCGCAAGCTCCTGGCCGAGCGGCGCTCCTGCGCGCTCCTGGCGCGTGACGTGGTCGCGCGCGGGCACGTCCCGTCGACGGCCGTCGCGGCCTCGCTGATCGGCGCGCTCGAGGTCCAGGAGGCGATCAAGCTGCTCCACGGGCAGCCGGCGCTCCTCGGGGAAGGGGTGCATATTCACGGGCTCTGGGGCGACTTCAGCCGGGTCCGCTACCCGCGGCGGGAAGAGTGCTCGGGCCACGAGCGACTGAAGACGCCGATCCCCCTCGGGCTGGGCGTCAACGACATCTCGCTCGGCGCCCTGCTCGATCGCGCCGAGGCGACGCTGGGAGAGGGCGCGACGCTCGATCTGAGCCGCGACGTCATCCCCCGCATTTCCTGCCCCGGCTGCGGCCTCGCCTCGCCCGGCGGCGTGGTGCTCGGCGCGATGCGCGAGGCGGACGCCCGCTGCCCGGCGTGCGGCGCCCATCGCATCGTCGAGATCGCCTCCTCCGTCGCGCGCGACGGGCGGATCGATCTCGACGCCACCCCCGCCGATCTCGGGCTACCGCCGTTCGACATCCTCGTCGCCCGCCGGGGCCTCGAGCAGGAAGAGTCCTGGCTCTTCGATGGCGACGCCGCCGCCGCGCTTGGGCCGCTCTTCGAATCCTTCCAGCGAGAGAGGCCGTGGAAGGCCGCGCCCGGGGCCGCCCCGGACCTCGTCTCGCCTCTCGGGGGTGCACCGTGACCGCGCTCGACATCCGCTCCATCACCGAAAAAGACCTCAAATCAAAGCCCTTCCCCGCGGTCCGCCAGGAGCTGCGGATCGTGATCGCCGAAGAGGCCTTCGACCGGGCGGTCGCCCGGGGCGACAAGGACATGACCCGCGAGATCGGCGGCGTCCTCGTGGGAGAGATCCTGCGCGACGAGTCCGGCCCTTACCTGCGCATCGACACGACCATCGACGCGCTCCACGCCGAGGAGAAAGGCGCCGAGCTCACCTTCACCCACGCCACGTGGGAGCACGTCCACAAGGAGATGGACTCGAAGCACGAGGGGAAGAAGATCATCGGCTGGTATCACACGCACCCCGGCTTCGGGATCTTCCTCTCCGACCGGGACCGCTTCATCCAGACCAGCTTCTTCAACCTCCCCTTCCAGATCGCCCTGGTCTACGACCCGAAGAGCCGTGAGCACGGGGTGTTCATCTGGCGCGACAACGAGCCTTCGCGCTGCCGCCGCTACTGGGTCGGGACGCGCGAGCACCTGTGGGATGGGCAGCGGATGCCCCATCCGAAGGACCTCAAAGAGGCCGCCGCGGCGAAGGGGGGCGAGTCCGTGCCGCCCCTCAAACCGATCCGAGACGGCGTCAAAGAAGGCAAAGAAGGCAAAGAGGGCAAAGAGAGCAAGGAGCAGGAGACCGAGCGGACCAGCCGCGGCGATAGGTGGGCGAACCTCATCGGAGGCGTCGCGCTGCTGCTCCTGGGCGGCATGGGCGGCTGGTGGATGGGCGTGCGCGGGGCCTCGGACGCGCTGCGAAACGCCGATCTCGAGATCGCCCGAGCGCGCTCCGAAGGCTCGAAGTCGGCCTTGAACGGCGTCGACGCGCAGCTCATTGGCATCCTCCGCAACACCGTCGGCAACGAGGCCGTGCGCCGGCCCGCCGAGCAGATGCTGGCGGATCTCGACGAGGCGGAGAAGGCCCTCGACATCTCGCCCTGGCGCGAAGATCCCGACGTCCAGGGAGGCCTCGCCAAGCTCCGGAGAGCCCGCCAGCGCGCCGTCCATTTGCGCGACGATCGCGGCGACGCCTACGCCGCCCTGACCCAGCTCGAGGAGCTGGGGCGGCGCGGCACGGTCAACCCCGCCGACATCGCGCGGGAGATCAACGGCCAGCGCAACGCGCTCGGCGGGCTCTACAGCGAGCTCGCCGGCGACGCCGTCCGCGCCGGCGATCTGAAGCGGGCCAAGCGGCTCCTGGCGGCGGCGGCGAGCGTCGATCCAGGCAACCGCAACCGCTACCTGCAGCAGCTCGACTCGTTCGAGTCCAAGGGCGAGCTCCCCGCCCCCGCCCGCGGGGGAGCCTTCGGGCCTGACGGCAACGGCGAAGGGAGGACGCCATGAGCGAAGCCGAGGCGATCAAGATCGATCGCGAAGAGCTCTTCACCAAGAAGGTGGACGAGGCCCTCGCCCGCGAGAAGGCCCTGCGCGGCCGCGTCATCCCGCCCGCGCCGCCGATCTCCCCGCTGCGGCGGCTGCTCCTCTCAAACCTGTTCTACCTGCCGGCCGCGGCGCTGCTCGGGGCCATCGCCACCTGGCTCCTTCTCAATCCCTACATCGCCGATCGATCGCGCGTCGCCGGCGAGGTCATCCTCGTCAACAGCGAGCCCTTCGACGCCGCGGCGGTCTCGATGACCGTCGGCAGCCGCGAGGTCTTCTTCGTCCCCAGCAAGGTCGCCTTCGAGCGCGGTGGCCGCGGCCAGGCGCCCTTTCCCAACCTGGAGGCGATCACCCCGGGGACGGCGATCGACGTGTCGGGCTTGCCCATGAAAGAGGGCGAGAACAACCGCATCCTGGCGATCGCCGTCCGCCCCGCCACCGAGCAGGACGCGCGCGACGTCGAGGCCGCGGCTGTGAAGGCGCAGGGAGGCAAGGCGGCCCTGATCGCTTTCTTCCCCCTCTGCGCGACGCTGATCGCCTTCAGCCTGCTCTTCGCGGAAGGCGTCTCCACCCGCAACTGGCGGCGCACGCTCGACCGCTGCTTACTGGGCACCTTCCTCGCGGTGGTGTTCACCTTCCTGAGCTTCCTCCCCGCCGGGCTCGTGCTCCGGATCGGCCAATCGGCCTTCGACGCCGAGGCCGACAAGTCGCACTGGGTGGTCGACGCGGGCAACCTCTCCTGGAGCGTCTTTCTGCTCTTCACCATCTGCCGGAGCGTCGCCTGGTCCTTCCTCGGCGTGGGCCTTGGCCTGGGGATGAACCTGGTCCGCAGCACCCGGGCGCAGCTCCGCAACTCGGTCGTCGGCGGCGCGCTCGGCGGCGCGCTCGGCGGCCTGTTCTTCGATCCGATCGATCGCTTCGGGCGCTCCACGCCCTTCGAACAGGTCGGCCTCTCGCGCTTCGTCGGCGTCTGCGCGGTCGGCCTCTCGGTGGGCCTCTTCGTCGCCCTCGCCGAGCGCCTCACCCGCGAGGCGTGGATCCGGGTGCGCACCGGCCCGCTGGCCGGCAAATCGTTCATTCTCTACCGGACGCCGACGACGCTGGGGAGCTCTCCGCAGTCCGACATCTACCTCTTCAAGGACGCGGCGATCGACCCCTCGCACGCCTCGATTCACCGGGTTGGCCTCGTCTACGAAATCGAGGATCTGGAGAGCCGCGAGGGGACCGAGGTCGGAGGCCAAACGGTACACCGACGGAGGCTCGTCTCCGGTGATCAAATCATCGTTGGGAGCACCGTGCTCGAGTTCGAAGAACGCGCCCGGCGACCCGGGTTGACGCCAAAGGCCCAAGGGAGGGACGCATGAGCGAAGCAGCAGAGAGGGCCAAGGTCGGAGAAGAGCGCGCGGGGCGAGCCTGCGCCTGGTGCAAGGCCGCGCTGGGCGCCGAGGAAGACGCCGCGATCTGCGCGGAGTGCGGCGTCATCCACCACGAGACGTGCTGGGATGGGCAGCTCGGCTGCGCCGGGGCGGGGTGCTTCAACGCCCCTCTCAAGCGGCTGGACGCGCCGGAGCCCGGGCAGGCCACGGCAGGGAAGGCGAAGTCGGGGAAGCCCAAGACCAGCAAGCCCAAGCGCCGCGCCAACGTGAAGCTCTGCGTGGACTGCGCGGCGGAGATGCCGCTCGACGAGCAGATCTGCGACGAATGCAACGCGATCAACACCCCGGACGGGCTCTATCACGGGCCCAAGATCACCGCCCCCGGCGCCTCGGAGGCGCTGGTGATGTCGCTGGTGGGCATCTTCCTCTGCGCCCCGATCCTGGGCCCCATGGCCATCTCCAGGGGCCTCAAAGCGAGGGAGGCGATAAGCAAAGATCCCCGCCTCAGCGGCGGAGGGATGGCGACGGCGGGGCTGGTGATTGGCATCCTCAGCCTCGTCCTCTGGGTGGTCGGCTACTTCGGTAAAGCCGCGGGTCTCGGCAAGTGACCGCGGCGGCGAAGAGCCCAGATCGAGCCCGGGTGCGCTGTTCCATCTGCGGAACTCTGATCCGACCGGACGACGGATCGACGAGCTGCCCGGACTGCGAGCAGGAGTATCACGAGCCGTGCTGGACCGAGATTGGCGGCTGCGCGACCTACGGGTGCAAGTCGGCCGCCGTCGCGGAGAAGCCCGCGGCGCCGGTCCTGGTCGGCGCCGGCTGGGGCGACGAGAAGACGTGCCCTTCGTGCAGCGCCGTCATCCCCTCGAGCGCCCTGGTCTGCCGCTGCAAAGCCCGGTTCCCCTGGGCTGATCCGATGTCGATGGAGGAGTACGCCGCCTGGCTCAAATCGGAGAGGGCGATCGTCTCCTCCAAGAAGACCATCGTCGCGCTCTTCCTTCTCTCGATCGCCGGAGGGCCCGCGCCGATCACCGGCGCCCTCGCGGTCTTCTACGCCCACAAGCGGCGCGTCCAGCTCGGCGGCGCTCATGGCACCTACCTGGCGATGGCCTACGGCAGCGGCGCGCTCGGCGTGATCTACCTGCTCTTGCTCCTGCTCCTGCTCCTCGGCTTCTAGGGGGTGGAATGACGAGCACCGTTTGTCCCCAGTGCCATGTTCGCGGCCCGGTGCGGCTGGAGAACGGTGCTGTTTGCCATGCTTGCCGCGCGCGCGAGGCCTGGTCGCGCTACGAAGGCGAGGGCAAGCTGGTCATCGACCGCGCCTCGATCGCCGAGGCCGAGGCGCGGCACCGCGGGGCCGCCGCGCCGCCGCGCTGGCTCCGGTGGCTCGCGGCCCTGCCCGCGCTCGCGTCGATCACGCTCGCCGCGCGCGCCGGCTGGCTCGCGTCGCGCGCGCTCCAGCCCCGGAGAATCGGCGCGCCGGCCCTGCTCTTCGAAGACCTGCGAAGCGCCGGCGCCCGGGCCGCGCTCTCGGGGCTCCTTTGCCTCGTGGTCGCGACGAGCGCTCTCCGCTGGCTCCGCGACCGCCGCGGCCCGCGCCGCCTCGTACTCGCCGCTGGCCCCCTGCTCAGCGTCCTTGTCGGCGTCGCGGCGCTCGCCGTGGGCGGCCTCCAGATCCTCGAAACCCAGCACGGCTTCGGCATGGATCACCTCTCCATGCCCGCGCGCCGGGACATCGAAGATCCCTCGCGCCACGCCGATCGGATCATGGAAGCGACCGCCATCGTGGTCGCACCCGGCGGCGACGGCGACGCGCGGGAGGCCGCGCTCGGCACCGGCGCCGTCATCGGCGCCGACGAGCACCGCGCCTTCCTCGTGACGTGCAGCCACGTCGCCATGCCTTACGTCGCCGTGGCCTCGTGGCGCGATCCGGCCACCGCCCAGCCGGTCTGGGTCCAGCTCTCCGACGGCCGCAGCGCCGAGGGCCGCGTCGTCTGGACTGCGCGCCCGCCGCTCGACGTGGCCCTGATCGCGATCGCGATGGAGCAGCCGCCCCGCCCGATCGAGATCGCCCCCGACGCCGACGCCGCGCTCCCGGATCAACCGGTGCTCTTCATCCCCAACCCGCTGCGCCACGGCTGGATGGTCCACCGCGGCGTCGTCGTGCGCCGCGAGCGCCACGAGACCCCTGCGGGCGCCTTCAGCCTCCTCTTCACCGATCTCCCGGTCCAGCCGGGCGACAGCGGCAGCGGCCTCTTCGACGCCTTTGGCCGCCTCGTCGGCCTCAACACCTGGACCCACATCGGCCCGAACGGGCCCCAGGGAATCAGCCTCCCCTCCGACACCCTGCGGGCGATCGCCGACGCCGTGCAACGAGGGGAAATCGATCGACTCGACCAGGCGCTCCAGCCGGCGCCCCCTCCACGAGGACTGCCATGAGCTCTGTTCGCCTCCGTCGTTTGCTCTCCGACTACGAAGCGGTCCGCCGCCTCGCGCGTCGCCACCCCCGAATCGAAGTCGAGGGCGTCTCCGGCAACCCCCCGGATCGCTACCTCCTGATCCTCAAGGTCAAATCCCTCCGCGAGCGCGGAGACACAATCGAAGAGGCCGACCAACACCGCCTCGAGATCACCTTACCTGGAGGATACCCGCGCGACACCCCCCTCTTCCGGCTGCTCACCCCGGTCTTCCACCCCAACATCGCGCCTCATGCGGTCTGCATCGGCGACCACTGGACCGCGGGCCAGTCGCTTGATCAGTTGATCCAGCGCGTCGGAGAGATGCTGGCGTTTCAAAGCTACAACACCCAAAGCCCCCTCAACGGGCGCGCGGCCCAGTGGGTAGCAGAGAACATGGAACGCATCCCGGTGGATCGAGAAGAGTTCTTCATCGACCTCTCAGAGGACGCACCCGGACGCCAGGGACCCTGAGCAAGCGGCGCAGGTGGCGGCGTGACCGCCCGCTCCTCTTTCATGATCTCCATCTGGAAGGGCGGCTCAGCTCGCCTGGCACACAGCTTGATAAGGCCGCTACCATGAACCGGACCCGTGCCACTTTCCTTCTCGCCGCCGTCGCCGTCGCCTCCCTCTCGACGACGGGGTGCCATCGCCACCGCGTCGCGCGCGGCGCCTACCCGGTCACAGCCTACCCGGCGCAGGTGGCTTACCAGCCGCAGATGATGATGGCGCCCCAGCCGATCGTCATCGTCGTCGAGACCCGCGGGGCGGCTGCGCCGGACGCGGACTACGCGCAGGAGGCCGCGGCGCAGGAGGCTGCGGCGCGCGAAGAAGCGGGGCGCGAAGCCGCGGCGCGCGCGGAGGCCAAACGCCGGGCGTGGATCGAGCGCGAGCAGGCCGAGCGGGCGCGGATCGCGCAGGAGCGGGCGGAGCGGGCCGAGCGGGCGCGGATCGCTCAGGAGCAAGCTGCTCGCGATGCGCAGGCGCGCGCCGCCGCGGCGCAGGGGCAGACGACGATCATCGTCGTCGGTCCCGGGGGCGCCCAGCCCGTCCGGATCAACAACTGGTTTGAAGGTCAGTGACAACGCCCGGTCACACTCTGCGTGTGGCCCGGCGTTCTCGCGGGCGTCGGCGCGCTACCCCAGCAGCGCCTTCCACTGCTCCGTGAGCCGCTGCGCCGATACGGCCACGGCGGTCCGGACCTCCGGCGCGAAGAGCGACACGCGATACTCCTCCAGCAGCCAGCGAAACGACTCCAGATCTTCGGTGGGCACGCCGCGGGCACGGAGGCCGGCGTGGTGCTTCAACCAATCATTCCAGAACGGCAACACCTGCGCTGCTTTGGCCTGGTCTTTCTGAGGGCCGTTGGGCAAGCGCTCGAGTCGCACCCGGATCGCGCGGAGGAAGCGCGGTAGATGCGCGAGGCGCTCGCGCGGGGCTCGCTGCAAGAGCCCCGGTGGGACGAGGTGCTCGAGCTGCGTGCGCACGTCGTCGAGCGCGGCGCGCGGGGCGCCGGGCTTGCCAGCGAGGCCGCGCAGCTCGGCTCGGGTCTTGTCGAGCTCGACGCCGATCTCCTGGGCCAGCTTGCCCAGCTCGGCGATGGCCGTGGGGAGCCGCCTCTGGCCCGCCTCGAGCCGACTGACGAACTCCTTGCGATTGCGGGGAAATGCGGCCGGATCGTCGAGCTGAAAGGCCTCGTCGAGCGCGCGGAGGACGAGCTGCCGGCGCGGCGCCGAGCCCGCGAGATCGGCGAGTGAGCTCATCGCCACGACCTGCGGGACTTGCTGCTCGAGCTTGTTGAGGGCGCCGCCGAGCTGGAGCAAGAAGAGCCGCCGCAGGCCGCCCCGCGTCGCCGCATGGGCCTGCTCGCGCGATCCGAGCGGGCGCAGCGCCACGCAGGTTTCGTTGTCGATCAACGCGGGATAGGCGAAGATCCGCGACCCGCCGATCTCCACGGTCAGCTCCTCGGGCAGCGTGTCAAACGTCCAGCCGGTGAGGCCTTCGCGCTCCCAGCTCGCCTTTGATTTTGCGGCCCACGCCTCGCGCGCGCGCCCGCCAAACCGTTCGAGGAGTGAGGAGAGCGAGCGCCCCTGTCCAATCGTCTTCCCGCCCTCGACCACGCGGAAGAAGAAGCGCAGGTGAGGCGGCAGATCCTCGAGGTTCCACGCGGTGAGGGGCACGCGCACGCCGGTGAGATCGAAGACAGCGCGGCTGAGCACAGGCAGCATCGGGCCTTCGAATGGCTTCAAGCTCTCGGCCAGCGTCTTCGCGCTGTCCGGCACGGGGACGAGCGCCTTGCGGATCGCCTTGGGCAGCGAGTGGCAAAGCAAGGTGATCTTCTCCCGGTGCCAGCCCGGGATCGTCCACTCGAGCACGCCCGGATCGAGCGCGGGGAGCAGCGCGAGCGGGATCGTCAGGGTCACTCCGTCGTCGTCTTCGCCGGGATCGAAGCGATAGGAGAGGGGCAGGGTGGCGCCGGAGATGGTGAGTGTGTCGGGGAAATGCTCGGGCGAGAGGCCTTCGACCTCATCCATCAAGACGTCGGCGAGCGCGAGGTGGAGAACGCGCGGGTCCTCTTGCTCGGCCATCGCGCGCCAGTGTTCGAACGTCTTCCCGCTGTAGACGTCGTCGGGGATCCGCTTCTCGAAGAAGAGGGCCACGGCCTCGTCGTCGGCGAGCATGTCACTCTTGCGGGCCTTGTCGCGCAGCCGCTTGACCTCCTCGAAGAGGGCGCGGTTGTGCTCCATGAAGCGGGGTGTCTGCGTGGGCGAATACTCGTGCCTTACGAGCGCGTGGATCAGGAAGATGCGGCGCGAGGCGCGCGGATCGATCGGGCCGAAGTGCGTCTTCCGCTCCTTGACGATCGGTAAGCCGTAGAGCGACACCTGCTCTTTGACCATGACCTGCGCGGGGCGCTCGGCCCAGTGCGGCTCACCGTAGCTGCGCTTGCAGAGCGAGCCGCCGGCGGCCTCGAGCCAGGCGGGATCGATCTTGGCCGCGGTGCGGGCGAAGAGCTGCGAGGTCTCCACGAGCTCGGCGGCGACGATCCAGAGCGGAGGCTGCTTGCGCGCGAGGCCGGAGGAGGGGTGAAGCTGAAAGCGGGTTTGCCGCGCGCCGACGTAGACGCGGGCCTCGGCGTTCCACATGCCCACGCGGCTCAGGAGACCGGGGAGGATGGCGCGGTGAACGGCCTCCTCGCTCGCCCGAGCGTCGTTGAGACGGAACCCGAGCTCGCGCGCGATGCGGGAGAGCTGCTGGTGAACGTCGCTCCACTCGCGCATTCGAAGGTAGTTGAGGAAGCTGTCGCGGCAGGTCTTCCGGAGCTGGTTCTGCGTCTTCCTGGCCTGCTCGTCCTGGAAGAAGTGCCAGAGCTTGAGGAGCGAGCCGAAGTCCGAGGTCTCGTCGCGAAAGCGCCGGTGAGACTCGTCGGCGCGCTTCTGCGCGGCGATCGGGCGCTCCCGCGGATCTTGCACGCCGAGCGCGGCGGCGATGATCAGGACCTCTCGCAGCGAGGACTCTTGCTCTCCGCCGAGGATCATCCGGCCGATCCGCGGGTCGAGCGGGAGGCGCGCGAGCTTCTTGCCGATGTCGGTGAGGACGCGATCGCCGTCGAGGGCGCCGATCTCCTCGAGCACGCGATAGCCCTCGTCGACGGCGCGCTTCGGCGGCGGATCGAGGAAGGGGAACGCGTCGATCTCGCCGAGCCCGAGCGCCTTCATCTGGAGGATGGCGCCGGCGAGCCCGACGCGGAGCAGCTCGGGATCGGTGTGCGCGGGCCGCAGATCGAAGTCTTGCTTCTCGTAGAGGCGAAAGCAGACGCCGCTGCGCGTGCGGCCGGCGCGGCCTTTGCGCTGATCGGCGCTGGCGCGCGAGATCGGCTCGACGAGGAGCTGGGTCACGCCCGAGCGCGGGTTGTGACGGTTGATGCGCGCCGTCCCCGCGTCGATCACGTAAACGATCCCCGGGATCGTCAGCGACGTCTCCGCCACGTTAGTCGAGAGGACGATGCGCCGCTGCGGGAGCGTCTGGAAGATGCGCGCTTGATCCGCCGTCGAGAGGCGCCCGTAGAGCGGGAGCACCACCGTGTGCGGGAGCGCGTGCGCGGCGAGCGCTCCTTCGACCTCGTGGATCTCGCGCTCGCCCGGCAAGAACACCAGGATGTCCTCGCGCGGATCGATCGAAGTGATCTCCTCGACCGTTTCGGCGACCGCCTCGCCGAGATCGATCTCGTCGCCGGTGGGCGGGCGATGGATGACCTCGACCGGGTAGGTGCGGCCCGAGACCTGGATCACCGGGGCCTTGTTGAAGAACGCCGAGAAGCGATCGGTCTCCAGCGTCGCCGAGCTGACGATGACGCGGAGATCGGGTCGCTTCGGGAGTAGCCGCACCATGTACCCGAGGAGAAAATCGATGGTGAGGCTGCGCTCGTGGGCCTCGTCGAGGATGATCGTGTCGTAGGCGCGAAGCAGCGGATCCCCCTGGATTTCGGCCAGGAGAATGCCGTCAGTCATGAACTTCACGTACGTGGCCGGCGTGGTCTTGTCCGAGAAGCGGATCTGGTAGCCGACCTCGCGGCCGAGCTCGACCTGGAGCTCCTTGGCGACGCGCGCGGCGACGCTGGTCGCGGCGATGCGGCGCGGCTGCGTCACGCCGATGCGCGCCTCGAGGCCGCGGCCCATGGCGAGGCAGATCTTGGGGAGCTGCGTCGTCTTGCCCGAGCCGGTTTCGCCGGCGACGATGACGACAGGGTTGGCGTCGATCGCCGCGGCAATGTCGCGAACGCGGGCGGAGATCGGGAGCTCTTCGGGGAAGTGAATGGCCACGGCGGGGGAGGGAGTAGCACGGGAAGGCGGCCACGCCGCGCCGCTCGACAGCCCGGTCTCCGGCCGGATAGCGTGAAGATAGGCCGTCCGCCCGATCGCTCTCACCCCTTGCCCGACCTCAACCCGCCTCGAATTTCAAAGACGAACCTCGCCGAGATCGCCGCCAAAGCGAAGGCCGAGGCGCGCCTCGGGACGGTGGTCTCGGGGCGCTACAGGCTCACCGAAGTGCTGGCGATGGGCGGGGTGGGCGTCGTCTTCAAAGGCGAGCACCTCCACATGCGCAAGTGGGTGGCGATCAAGGTGCTCCACCCCGACGCGCAAGACGCGCCGGATCTCGTCGCGCGCTTCCAGCGTGAGGCCGTCGCCGGGGCGCATATTCAGCACCCCAACGTCGCCGCCGCGACCGACTTCGGCGAGCTCGAGGACGGCGCGTTCTTCCTCGTCCTCGAGTACGTGCGCGGCGCTACGCTGCGCGAGGTGATCAAGCGCGGGCCGATGCCGCTCGCGCGCGCGGGCCGGATCGCCAAGCAGATCGCCGCCGCGCTCGCGGCGACGCACGCCATCGGCATCGTTCACCGCGACGTCACGCCCCGGAACGTGATGGTGATCGAGACCGAGGGCGCACGCGATCAGGTCAAGCTCATCGACTTCGGCCTCGCCAAGGTCGACACCGCGCGCCTGGTCACCGCCGTGCCGAGCCGCGGCTCGCTCCACGATCAGCGGATCACCGGCACCGGCGCTGTCTTCGGGACGATCGCGTACCTCGCCCCCGAGGTCGCGCGGGGCATGGATCTCGTCGACGCGCGGGCCGATCTCTACGCCCTCGGCCTCGTCGTTTACGAGATGCTGAGCGGCAAGCACCCCTTCGACACCACCGACGCGGTCGAGCTCTTCAAGCGCCACGCGGCGACGAAGCCGCCGCCGATCGCGCAGCGCGCGCCGGGCGTCGTGGTGCCGCCGGCCGTCGAGGCGGTGGTGATGCGCCTCCTCGAAAAGTCGCCCGACGCGCGGTACCCGAGCGCCGACGCGCTGATCGCCGCGCTCGAAGCGGCGCTCGCCGACGAGGGCGTGCTGGCGACGCCGGTGCCCTCGATGGTGGCGATCAGCGCGCCGGCAGCGCTGGATCTCGCGCCGCCGCCGGCCGCCGTGAAGCCCCGCGATCCGCCGCGCGCTCGCCTCGCCTACGCCGCGGTAGGTGTCGTCGCGATCGCGGTGCTGGGCTTCTCATTGTGGTGGGCGCGATCCGCAGGGCCCGATGACGCGTCGATCGAGGCTCCTTCGCCGCTCGCGTCGTCGTCGAGCGCGGTGATCGCGCCGAGCGCCGTGGCCGCGATCCCGAGCGCCGAAGTGAAGGTCGTGGCGGCGCCGTCGCCTCCACCGCGCGCGCCTTCAACGGCCTCCGCGGTGGATCCCGTCGCCCGTGCCCAGCTCCGCAACGCGGTCGCGGCGCACGATTTCAAGCATGGGATCGCGCCTTTTTTCGCGCTCGTCGAGCACGATCCCACGGCCTTCCACGATCCCGCGCTCGCGACGTCCGCGCGTGACCTCGCGGTGACGAGCGCCCTCGTGGCGAGCGACGACGTCGACAAGCTCTTCGAAGCGCTCGCGAGCCGCGTCGGCAGCGACGGCGTCGACGTGCTCTACGAGATCGTCCGCACCCGCGGCGGATCGAAGGCCGCCGCGCGCGCCGAGTCGCTGCTCGTGCGCAGCGACGTCAACGCCCGCGCCACGCCGACGTTGCAGATCACCTACGCGCTCCGCGCGGCCCCCTGCGCGGAGAAGCTCGCGCTGCTCGACCGGGCCGCGGAGATCGGGGACACGCGCACCCTCGTGGTGCTGGAGACAACCGTCAAAGCCTGCTTTTCCCGCAACCAAGCGCTCGATGACGCGATCAAATCGTTGCGTCAGCGCCTGAGCCAGCGCCCGGCGCAATGAGCGGCTGACGCGCCGCGCACAAACTCTTGCGTCAGCGCTCGAACCGCTCGATCACCCGGCTCGGTGGTGACGAGATGGCAATCGAAGCGCGCGGGCACAAGTGGCGGTTCTTCCGGGCCGGCGGGTTCGATCAGGTCCTGCTCGACAGCGGCGAAGATCTGCTCGCGCTCGGAGAGCTCGATCAGAAGCTGTGGGTGGCCCTCGCTTGCCCGACCGAGGGCCTCGAGTTCGATCGCAAAACGCTGGCGCTGATCGACGCCGACAAGGACGGCCGCATCCGCGCTCCCGAGCTCTGCGCCGCGGTGAAGTGGGCGTGCTCGATGCTCAAGGATCCGGGTCGGATCGTGAAGGGATCACCCGCGCTCGCGCTCTCGGCCATCAACGCCGAGCACGAGGAGGGCAAGCGCCTGCTCGCGTCGGCGCGGCAGATCTTGAAGGACCTCGGCAAGAAGGGGGCGAAGGAGATCACCCTCGAAGACACGGCGGACACCGCCAAGATCTTCGGCAAGACGCGGTTCAACGGCGACGGCGTCCTCCCGTCGTCGTCCGCTGACGACGAGGCGACGAGGAAGGTGATCGAGGACATCGTCGCCTGCCTCGGCAGCGAGCTCGATCGCAGCGGCCTCGTCGGCGTGACGCAGGCGAAGGTCGATCAGTTCTTCGCCGACGCGACGGCGTTCTCCGCCTGGTGGAAGGTCGCGGAGTCCGACGCGGCCCGCGTGATGCCGCTGAACGAGGCGACGGCCGCGGCCGCGGCGGTGTTCCTCGCCGTGAAGGCCAAGGTCGGCGACTACTTCGCGCGCTGCCGGCTCGTCGCTTTCGACACGCGCGCGGCCGGGCCGCTCAACCGCGAAGAGGCCGACTACGCAGCGCTCGCCGCGACAATCCTCCGTGCCGACGCCGACGCGGTGGCCGCGTTCCCGCTCGCGCGCATCGCGGCGGGCAAGGCCTTGCCGCTCGACGTGGGCGTGAACCCGGCCTGGGCCGAGGCGATCAAGAAGCTCCGCAGCGAGGTCGTGAAGCCGCTGCTCGGCGACCGGACCGCGTTGACCGAGGACGAGTGGGACACCCTCGCGGCGAAGCTCGCGCCCTTCGAAGCGTGGAGCGCGACCGAGGCCGGCGCCTCGGTGGAGAAGCTCGGCCTCGCGCGCGTGCGCGCGATCCTCGCGAGCGACGCGCAGGCGGAGATCACCGCGCTCGTCGCCCGCGACAAGGAGCTCGCGCCCGAGGCCGACTCGATCATCTCGGTCGACAAGCTCATCCGCTACAACCGCGACCTCTACACGCTGCTCATCAACTTCGTCTCGTTCGCCGCGTTCTACCGGCACAAGAAGGCCGTGTTCCAGGCGGGCACGCTCTACCTCGACGCCCGCAGCTGCGACCTCTGCGTCAAGGTCGCCGACGCCCACGCCCACGCCGCGCTCGCGGCGCCCAGCGGGACGTTCCTCGCCTACTGCGACATCACCCGCAAGGCGACGGGCGAGAAGCTGACCATCGCCGCGGCGTTCACCGACGGGGACTCGGACCAGCTCGCGGTCGGCAGGAACGGCATCTTCTACGATCGCAAAGGGGACGACTGGGACGCGACGATCATCCGCCTCGTCGCCCACCCGATCAGCGTCCGCGAGGCGTTCTGGCTCCCGTACCGGCGCGTCGGCAAGCTGATCGGCGAGCAGATCAACAAGTTCGCGTCATCGCGCGACAAGGAGATGCAAGACAAGGCGGCCTCCAGCGCCGCCGAGGGGACCAAGGTCGTGGTGGTCGCGCACGCGCCCCCGCCCGAGCATCCCTTCGACATCGCCAAGTTCGTCGGCATCTTCGCCGGTATCGGCATCGCGATCGGCGCGATCGGCTCGGTGCTCCTGGCGATCGCCAGCGGCTTCCTCTCGCTCAAGATCTGGCAGATGCCTCTCGCGATCCTCAGCATCATGCTGCTCATCTCCTGCCCCTCGATGCTGATCGCGTACCTCAAGCTGCGCGAGCGCAACATCGGCCCGATCCTCAACGCCAACGGCTGGGCGGTGAACGCGAGCGCGAAGATGAACGTCCCCTTCGGCGGCTCGCTCACCGCGGTGGCCACGCTCCCGGCGGACGCCGCGCGCTCGACGGCGGATCCCTACGCCGAGAAGACCCGCCTGTGGGTCTTCGCGGCCGTGGTGTTCTTCATCGTCCTCTTCGCCGCCGCGTGGCGGTTCGGCTCCTTCGACTACATCGAGTCGTGGACGGCCACGCTCAAGAGCGCCATTCCCGCGCCCTCGGCCTCGGCCTCGGCCGCGCCCTCGGCTTCTGCTGCGCCCGCGAAGTAGCTCGCTCTTATCTCCGGGGATCGGAGCGACGAAGCCGTTAGGCTGCCGCCATGGAACCCGCCAAGCGCCCTCCGTTCATCCTCCGCACCGCCGACGTCCCCGAGACGGTCGGCCGCTACCCCGACAGCGACGAGGATCTCGCGCACGGCCGCGAGATCGGCCGCGTGGCGGGCCTTCTCCGCATCGGTCTCCACGTCAAGCGCCTGCCGCCGGGACACCGACTCAGCTATCCCCACGCCGAGGAGAAAGAGGAAGAGTTCGTCTACGTCCTCGAGGGCGCCGTCGACGCCTGGATCGACGGCGATCTCCACCCGATGGAGCGCGGCGATCTCGCGGCGTTCCCCGCGGGGACGGGCATCGCCCACACCTTCATCAACAACAGCGCGAGCGAGGCCGTGCTCCTGGTGGGCGGGGAGGGGAACAAGCCCGACAACCGCATCACCTACCCGCGCAACCCCGAGCGCCGCGCGCAGCTGCCGTGGAGCCACTGGTGGGAAGACGCACCCGCGCGCCCGCTCGGGCCGCACGACGGCAAGCCCACCCCGAAATGAAGTCATGGCGTGACGACGCCGCGATCGGCGGCTGTCGTCACGCCATGGCCTCTGCGTGTCAGTCGATCTTCTTCGCCGGATCCACCGGCTTCGCCGGATCCACTGGCTTTGCCGGACCCGCGACCGCCGCGGCGGCCGCCTTCCGGGGCCGCGACGTGCGCATGAACGTCGCCACTTCCTTCAGCTCGGCGGCCAGGGTGGGAAGGCGCGTCGCCATCCCGCTCAGCGTCGCATAATAGGCCAGGAAGGCCTCCCACGCCTCCGACGCCGCCTGCCCCTCCGTGTCGTCGACCACGGTGATCACGTCCTTCAGCGCCGAGTGCACGGGGCGGAGCATCCGCACCAGCGCGAGATCGTCTTGCATGCCCTGGAGCGGGATACCGGGCAGAGCGACGTTGTACTTCACGGCGAGCTCGTGGACGCGCTCGACCACGTGATCCGCGCCCTTGCGCGCCCGGATCAGGCGGATCCGATCGTCCGTATCGAGGACGATACCGAAGCTGCGCGCCTTGAGCAGGATGACGGCAATCTCTGTCTTCAGGTCCTCGATCTCCTGCTCGCTCGGCAGGTTGTCACCAACGAGATTCTCCATGTCGATTCGCTCCCCGTCTCTCGCGCCTGCCCCACCTCGTCCCCGCGAGACTCGTCGTCGAGCACTACCGCGCCTTCGAGCGTGGCCTTGACGTCGAGCTCCGTCCGCTGACGCTCATCTACGGCAAGAACAACGCGGGCAAGAGCTCCGTCGTCCGCCTCGTCGGCATCCTGCACGACTCGCTGGCCGAATCCGCCAGGAGCCCGTTCGATCTCACCGGCGACGCGGGGGGTCAAACGGCCTTCCTCGATATCCTGAACGCCCGCGATCGGGAGTTGAAATACCTGAGACTCACGCTCAGGTGGGATGACGGCTTCGAGGCTGGCTGGAGGATTGGCCTTCACGAGGTCGACCGCCTCGATCGGGTGCGCGTCGAAGAGCTGTTGGTGACGGATCACGCCGAGCCGGGGCTGACTCGCCCGATGGGCTGGTACGGAGACCCCAAGGTACCGGACGTGGCGCCGCCGGAAGGGGCCGAGCGCGTCGAAACGGTCGTGTTCGCCGGGGCTCGTGCCGCTCGAAGCGCCGCCGCCGTCGTCGTCGCTGTTTCGCGAGCTGAGGGGCCGCTTGCTGGAGATCCGGGGGCACGTCCAGTACCTCTCGGCGGTCCGCTCCAAGCTGGAGTCGACGATCGAAGAGAGCGGCGCGCCGCCGGCCCTCTCGGTTAACGGCAAGGAGGCGCAGGAGATCCTGCTCTACGATCGCGCGGCCTCCACTGAGGTCGAGAACTGGCTCCGCGCCGAGGTCAAGCGTGACCTTCGGCGCGAGCCGATTGGAGCGAAGAGGTGGAGCTGGCTCTTGCCCCCGAGCGACGCGCCGGAGCTATCCATCCCGCTGTCTTCGACCGGGGAAGGCATGGCCCAGCTCCTCCCGATCCTCGTCGCGCTCGCGTCGCGTCGTACACCGACGCGGCCCGATGGCAAGACGTACCTGGCCATGGAAGAGCCGACGACGCACCTCCACGACGATCTTCAGATTCAGCTCGCCAGGCACCTCGCCAGGATTGCGATGGAAAAGGATCCGCCCGTCATCATCCTGGAGACCCACGCGCGTCCCTTGCTCCTCGGGATACAGCTCGCCATCAAGGAGGGCCTCGATCCTTCGCGGGTCATCCTCTACTGGGTCGATCAGGACGAGAGAGGGATAAGCCACACCGAAGCCGTGGAGTTCGACAGGAACGGCCTCCCCAAGAGCCGCCACCTCCGCACGGCCTTTACGGACGAGCAGCGTCTCCTGCGGGAGCTGGCCCAGGCGCACCTCCGCGGTAAAGAGCAGAAGCTGGGATGATGGTCACGCTGGATCAGCTCCTGTTTCAGGGAGACGCGGCCCAGCGTTTGCGCGCGATCCGGCTCGTCCTCTGGGCTAATATCGCCCTTAAAAGCAAACCTCGGCGAAGGGTGCGTTGGCTCGAAGAGCACGAGCTGCCCGCCCTCTTCCAAGGATTGCAGAACGTTGCGTTTCGCCACTGCCTGAACCGCGGCTTCGGAGCAAACGTTGCCGAGCTCTACGCGGATATGAAGTTAGATGATCGCTGGTTTCATGGTGTCTTTGCCGAGGATCCCGCTGCTCGGACGTGGCGCGAGAGGCTCGTCGAGAGCCTCTGGGGAGTGCTCTGGTCATGGGACGAATGTTTGACACGCCCGCCCTTCCACGGCTCTCCGAGCTGCTTCAGGAGGTGCGTGACGGAACGATTCAGATTCCGGAGTTTCAGCGTGGCTACGTTTGGTCCGATGATGATCGTCTCCTCCTCATGGACAGCATCTGGCAGGGGATCCCGATTGGCAGCCTCCTGGTGTGGCGGACCAAGCCCGATAAGGGCATCCAGGTCACGACCAAGATCGGTCCGTGCCAGCTTCCAGAGGCCGCGGCGGGAACCATTCGCAACTATCTCGTCGACGGCTTGCAACGGGTGACAACCCTGTACACTGCGCTCATGACGCTTCCTGACGGGCTGGAGCGAGACGCAGAGGAGCGCCGGTGGCCCATCTACTTCGACCTGGAGACGAAACCCGGTAAAGATCTGAGATTCTGTTTGAGGCATGGTCACCAGATGATCCCGCCCACATGGATGCCATTGTCGGTCCTTCTGGACGATGACCTCTTCTTCGAATTTCGTACGCAGCTCACCAAAACGGGTCACAACAATCTCCTCGCCGAGGCGCGCCGTCTGGAAAGCCGGTTCCGCGACTACGTCATTCCTGTCATGCCGTTGGTCTCCGACGATCAAGAGCTCGTCACCCAGGCGTTCACACGCGTCAACTCCCATGGACAAGACCTGGACGAGGGGGACATGGTGCATGCTCGTACGCTCGGAGACGCGTTCAGCTTCAATAAGGAGCTGGCAACGGTGGTGGATCAGCTCTCCTCTGTCGGCTGGGACGGGATAGAGCGCAAAACATTAATCGCTGCACTCAAGGCCGTCTGGGACCTCGACCTTTATAAGACCGGAGCGAAGGGGATTCAGGAAAAGCTGCGTTCCAAAGAGGATCGCGCCCTCCTGCGCACTCTGCCGGACCTCTTCGAGCCGGTGGCGGAGGTGCTCCAGACATTTGGCGTGTATGGTCCAGGTAGCCTTCCCTACGTCTACCAGCTTGTCGCCTTGATCAGGGCAGCGCATCGGGTTGGTGGCGACACACTGAAGGACGCTGCCGGGCTCCTGCGACAGTGGTTCTTCTGGAGTACTTACAACGAGCATTTCACGGGTATGAACAGCGGCCAGCTCCGTGCGGAGTTCAACCAGATCGAGGAGCTCATTCGTGGGACACGCCAGCTCGACTGGATCAAGAAGCCGTATGTCGCACCGCTTCATAAGCTGCGACCGAACGCGGTGCGCTCGCGTGCTGCAATCCTGGTGATGGCCCGCGCGGGCGATCGGGAGGTCGGCGGGGACAAACAACAACGGCTTTATGGCGCGCAGGGCACGAGCTCACTGCACCGCTTGTTCACGGACCAGTCCGCGGAGGATCTGGCCAACCGCGTTCTGGCCACCGACAAGGAACTGAAGGACGTCCGCGCCTGGGCGCTCGAGCTGTCCACGACGACACCCGGTCTATTCCAGTCTATATCCAGCGATTTACTTCGACAAAATCTCCTGGCTCCGTGCCCTGCGGGAGCCGACCGAACATGGTCGTTGCTACAAGTCCGCGCCGAGCGCCTCCAGAGCGAAGAACGCGCCTTTGTCGAGGAGCTGGGTGCCGTCTGGGAAGCGCCATGAGATCGCTTGACCGCGATCTCGGCCATATCGGCAGAGTGCCGCGCCGGCGCCCGCCCATCAGACTTTTGATTTCAAGCTCGCCGATGCGCGAGACTCAAAATCAGTAGCAACACGTTCCAGTGCAGCCGCTACGACCTTCTCCGCACATGGTGTCACAGGCATTAAAATCCGAGGACGTGGACCGCCCTCAGCCCCGCAGCACCCTCACCGCATATCCCTTGGCCGTCCGAGCCTCCTCGAACCGCGTCCGCTCCTCGATCGCGCCCGCCTCCGGCCGCCGGTCGAAGACAACCAAGGTCCCCTCCTGCAAACCCAGCGCGTTCAGGTACTTTTCGAGCTGCACAAGCCCCTTCGCCAGCGGATCGGGCTTGCCCTCGGCCCAGACCTTCAGCTCCATCGCCTCGCGCTGCAAAGCCCGCTTCCCCGGGGCTCCCTGGTAGGGCCAACGCACGTAGAGATCGATCCTCCCGCGCCCGACGCCATACTCCCGATCGATCGTCCCACCGCCGTTGACGATGCGCTGAAGATACCCCATCAGCACGAGCTGCGGCGCGACCTCGTGGTAGCTCATCCCGCCCTCCAGGACCTCGCCGTGCTCCTTCCAGAACTCCACGAACTCTGCCAGCAGTCGGGGGAAATCGAGCCTCCCGTCGGGCCGCACGAAGCTCCGCGGATCGGCGGTGACGTTGTCCTGTACGAAGGCGGAGAGCACCCGGACGATGACCTCCCGGTAGATCGGGTTGGCGACGCGGAGCGGGCTGTTCGCGGCCACGAGCCCGAGATCGCGCACATAGGCGCGATCATCGTTGTACGCGTCGCCCATCAGCACCTCGCCCGCGAGCAGGGGCTGAAGGATGCGCTGCACCCGCGGCTCCTGAAGGCGGGCGGCGAGCGAGTCGAGGTGCGTCGCGCGCTCGAGGATGAGCCGCTCTTTCGCCTGCTCGACGTGCTCGATGGTGATCATCTCCGGCGGCAAGACGCGCATCTTCTCGATGATCTCGCGCGCGAGCGCGTTGGTGAGCCAAGGCTGCCCCCGGCTCAGATCGAAGAGCCGAGCGAGCGCCTCCTCGGTGAAGACTTGTCCGGTCTCCTCCGTGTGCTGGGCGTACAGCGCGCGGACCTCCGCCTCCGAAAAATCGCCCAGGCGAGGCGAGGCGACCTTCACGTTGAACGGGCTCGACGTGCCCATGCGCGTCGCGTCGCCACCGCTTGCCGCCTTGTAATCGCGCACATCGCGCAGGCCGCACAGGGCCACGCTCCACGGGAATTTCCCCGGTCGATCCGGGAACCCAGCGCGAAGCTGGCGCAGCACCGAGCGCAGGCTCTCGCCCTGGAGCGCGTCGATCTCGTCGAAGAACAGCGCGAGCGGGCGCGGGCACGCCTCTGCCCATGCGCCCAACGCGGCGCCGAGACGCGAGCCTGGGGGCGCTTCGGGCCAGACGGTCGGCGGACGAAGCTCTTGCGCCGGGAGCGCCTCGGCGTTCCGGCGAAGGTTGAAGAGTACGATCGGCTCGGCGGTCGCGAAGTCATCGCCCGCCGGCTCGGCTTCCTCGCAGGTGAAGTGAATCGCGGCGAATTTCCCGGCCGCGGAGAGCTCCTTCGCCAGGGCGCGCAGCGTCGTCGTCTTGCCCGTCTGCCGCGGCGCGTGCAGCGCGAAGTAGTCGCCCTGGTCGACGAGATCGAACGCCTCCGGCAGCCGCGAGAGCGGCGGGATCATGTAGTGCCGTGACGGTTCGCACGGGCCGGCGGTGTTGAAGCGTCGCATCGGCGCGAGCTTAGGTCAGGGTCCCGTAGGGGTCGAGGTGCGCCCCTGTGCGCTCGTTCGCTGGCCCGGAACGCCGACCTGTTGCCGAGGCCGCTTCCAGGCTTCCCAGAGGCGGGGCGGACCGTCTAAGCTCCCCGCTCCGAATCCGGCGCCGGGCCGGCCCCGAGCGAGGAAGTTTCATGACGACGAGCAAATATCGGCTGGTGACGAGGAGCGATTTTGACGGGCTCGTATGCGCCGTCCTCCTGAAGAAGCTCGATTTGATTGACGAGATCAAGTTCGTGCACCCGAAGGACATGCAGGATGGGCGCGTCCCGGTGAGCTCACGGGACATCACCACCAACCTGCCCTATTGCGAGGGCGTCCACCTCGCCTTCGATCACCACAGCAGCGAGAAGCTCCGCGTCGGCGATCGGGAGAACCACATCATCGACCCGCACGCCGCCTCGGCCGCGCGCGTCGTCTTCCTCCACTACGGCGGCAAAGAGCGCTTCCCCGACGTCCCGGAAGAGATGATGGAGGCCGTGGACAAGGCCGACTCCGCCCAGTTCTCCCAGGAGGAGATCTTGAACCCCACAGGGTGGGTGCTCCTCAACTACCTGATGGACGCGCGCACCGGGCTCGGCCGCTTCCGCGAGTTCCGGATCTCCAACTACGATCTGATGATGCGCCTCATCGACGCTTGCTTGACCCTCTCGGTGGAGGAGATCCTGGCGCTCCCCGACGTCAAGGAGCGCGTCGATCTCTACTACGATCACGAGGCGCGGTTCCGCGAGCAGCTCCAGCGCTGCTCCACGGTGCATGGCAAGCTCGTCATCCTCGATCTGCGCAACGAGGAGACGATCTTCGCGGGCAACCGCTTCATGATCTACGCCCTCTATCCGCAGTGCAACATCTCGATTCACGTGCTCTGGGGCCTCAAGAAGCAGAACACCGTGCTCGCCACCGGCAAATCGATCCTCGACCGCAGCTCCAAGACCAACGTGGGCGAGGAGATGCTGGAGTACGACGGCGGCGGGCACGACGCCGCGGGCACCTGCCAGGTCGACAACGACAAGGCCGACGAGGTGATCCTCGACCTGATCCGCAAGATCACCGCGGACGGCTGAGGCTCTCTCGTCGATCGAGCTCGTTGGTGACGAGCGTGACGGCGTCGTCCGCGTGAACACTCACGGGGCCGACGCCGACAGCCGTCGCCGCGAGGCCATCGAGGGCGGCGCGCGTCATCTCGTCAAACCCCAGGTGATCGCCGAGGAAAAAGGCGCTATCCGGCGCCTCCAGGGCCACCTCGCGAAGATCGGTCGCGCCCTCTTCGAGCCGGTAGACCGCGGCAGCCCCGAGGTCGGCCAGCACCACGTCGAGCCCACCCTCGGCCACCGCGATCCCCGGACGCACAGTGACGAACCCCGGCCCCTCCACCGGCGCGGCGAGGGCCTTTTGCGCCATCACGGCGAGGCTGCGCTCATCGGGCCGTAAAAAGCGCGCTGTCGCCCCCTCGACCCGGAGGACCCGCGGCGCCCGCGGTCCGCCGAGCAGGACCAGATAAACGACGGTGTCGCGCCGCAGCCCATGAGAGAACAGGAGCGCCGCGCGGAGACAGCGCAAGAGCACGTCGAGGCGCCCGCTCGACGCGGGCAGGTTGATCAGCGAGAAGTCGGGTGAAGCGCTGGCCTTCTGGCCGATCACGACGAAGCGACGCATGGATGGGGCTTTACTCGTTTTCACGCTGGCCCCGAAGAATCTATTTCTCGTCGTCCTTTTTCTGCTCTGTGGCGCCCTCTCCCTCTGACTTCCGCGCCGGACCCTGCTCCGGTATCCAGCCGCCGACCTCGAGCAGAGCGTGGATGCGCGTGAGCAGGGACTCCACGTCGGCGAACGCCGCGTCGGCGATTGCACGCGTCGCCTCCCAGGTACGCTCGTAGTCGGCGAGATCTCGATAGCTCTGGGTGCGGCTGACCACCGCAATATCCTCCGGGCGGAGCGCGCCGGAGGAAAGAAAATGTGTCCCGAGGAGCCCGGCGAGGGCGCGGTGCCGGCGCGGCTCTACTCCCTCGGTCAGCAGGAGCGCGGTGATCGCATGGAACAGCGCATAATAAAGTCTGCTCAGCGCGTCGTTGTGAAGGTCGAGGTCCCGCAGCGCTCGCGCGGCCATCAGCGCCGACGCGCCCTGCCGCAGCTCCTGCCCGATGGCGCTCCGGCGGTTGTCCCCGGTCATAGCGTGATGCCTTCCGCGTCCAGATCGTGGGCCAGGAGTCGCTCGGCGTTTCGCAGCGCTTGCAGGCGCTCGGTGGCCATCGGCAGCGGTGAAAGTGGCAGGCCGGTGGCGATGATCACTGGCGCGACCTCGCCGGCGACAACGCCGATCTCGAGATCCGTGAGGCCGTCGACGAGGACGAGCACGTCCACGTCCGAGTCCTCGTGGGCGTCTCCCCGCGCGCAGGAGCCGAACAACCTGAGCTCGCGGAGACGTTCGCCGAAAATGGGCCGAAGGCGCGCGGCGTACGCCGTGAGGGCTGGGCGTAAAGAGGCGGGGATCCTTCGAGGCATGACTCGATCTTACTCCTCGAGGAGACTGTGCCAAGCGCGAACAGCGCGTGATCGTCGCGATAGAGCGGGGGCATTCCAAGGCCAGTAACTCTGCCAAACGAGCGGTCGGAGCGGTAGCGAATCAAGCCATGACCAAGGCGCTCGCGCCTGCTCGCCACACCTCTTTCAGCACCAAGCCATTTCGCGCGGTGGATGCTCTCACTCCGCGTGAACGCTCACTTCGCCTCGGCTTCGTCCAGCGGCCGGAGATCTTTCCCACGATCCAGATTGACCCGGTGCCGAAAATGCTTGAGCGCCGCCGAAGGATCGATGGCATCCATCGACATCGGCGCGAGCGTCGCGTAGTCGAACGTGGCCTCGATGACTCGGCTGCGTTTCATATTCCCCACGGACAGATCTCGCAGTGTCCGCCACACGTGAAGCTCGACCGCTTGGCAGGTCGGAACGTTGAGCATCACCTCGGACGCATGTCGGATTGCCGAGCCCGTGACGAGGCGAAGATACTGCTCGTGCAAGCGCTTTTCTGTCTTGTCCTTGTAGGACACTTTGCCATTCGCCAGCAGCTTGGCTTCGTTCGTTGGAAGGGCGGTCGGCTCGGGAACGTCAATGTCGAGGGCGACCGTGCTGGCAGAGCTTGCCCGGATCTTGACCTTGCACGGGATGGGTAGCTCCAGCGGAAATAGACCGTCCAGAACCTCGCGAATTCGCGCGCTCTGCCCGTCACGCAGTTCGCGGATGGCGTCGAGTCGTTGCGCCTCGTCCTGGACGAACCGAGCATGGGCCGATGCGGTTGCCGTCTCGTACTCGGCGGTAGCCTTGGTCAGCGCAGTTCGATTTCTCTCCTCGTCGTGGTGACCAAGCTCTTCGAGCGCGAGCCGCCGCCGATCATGAACTCCCTGCTCAATCCCGCGCATATAGTCGGCATACTGACGTGCTCGTGCTTGCGAGCAGAGCCATTGGGCGATGATGACGCCTCCCAGGCCTAATCCCATGAAGGGTAGGGCTGCCGAATGGACGCTCTCCATCTCAGAGAAGCCCATCCCGAGCCCTAGCAAGGAGACGAACGTTCCTGCGAGCTGCGCCATCCGGTAGTCGCGAACGCGTGGCGTAAAGCGCGCAGAGGCCACCCGGATCTCTTCGACGGCCTCGGCTTCGACTTCGACTTCCCTACGCTTGCTCCTCCGCGGCGTCGGGGCCACGAACGGATCCTGCTCAAATTCGCGCCGTTGCTGGAGCTCTTCGAAAAGCTGGTTACGATCCTCGACCTCCGGAGAATCGTTCGCGATCCGCTCGATCTCCTGCTCGCGCTCCTGGTGCTCCTCGCACTCCATCTGCCAGGCCCTGAGCTGCGCCTCTTTGGCATCTTGCTTCAGCCGCTGTGCCTGGTCGCGCTCCTCTACGATGGCAGCTCGCTCGGCTTCGCGTCGCTCCCGAACTCGATCCCGCTCTGCGTCGCGCTCTCGCCGGATCAGCTCCCGCTCGAAAGCGCGGCTCTGCATCGCCTCCGCGCGTTGCCCACGCCTGCGTGAATCGGCGGCGCTGCGCGCTGCCGCGCGTTCCATGCCGCGCACGAACGATCCCAGTATGCTCTTTCTCCCCACGGATTTACTCCCTCTCACCCGGTTAGGCCACCGTACATGTATCGGAGCGGTTTCGGCTGATCAACCTTGAGTTCCCGGGGCCTGTCTGCTCCGTAGCAGCTCGCGCCCCGCGGCGCCCCGGTCAACCCTCTTCGTCGCCGAACAGAGCACCCACGTCGAGCTCCACATCGCCGAACGGCTCCGCCCTCACGGGCTCCCCCGGTTCGGCCATCAGCGCCATGAGATACCCGTCCGCCGTGAACCGGTACACCGAGAGCGTCTCGCGGTCAGGATCGACAATCCAGTAGTGCGGCACGGAGGCGCGGTGGTAAACGCGCATTTTCTTCACCAGATCGTTCCGAGCACTGGAGTGCGAGAGCACCTCGCAGATCCAGTCTGGCCGGAGCGAGATCGGGGACTCCTGGGGTATCTCGGGCATTCGCTCCCGCCGCCACCCCACGACGTCAGGCCGATAGACCTCGTGCGGCTCGATCGCGATCTCCACCTCCGTCAGGATCCACCATCCCCCGGGGGCCCGTCCCCCCATAGGTGTTAACCAGGTTCTTCCCGTGGCCGTGGCCGTGGCCGTGGCCGACCTGCCCGTGTCCCGATCCGGATCGGTACACGGGGGAACGGCCACGGCCACGGCCACGGCCACGGGACGCT